>Ga0247667_1000025_pt1 | contig 122822 bp, 109 predicted proteins | sample CNK08_metaG_FD_183027 | JGI IMG/M metagenome (GOLD analysis project Ga0247667, IMG submission 183027) | Soil microbial communities from Purdue University Martell Research Forest, Indiana, United States - CNK08 | ecosystem: Environmental > Terrestrial > Soil > Temperate forest > Bulk soil... | reverse complement strand
AAGTCCCTTGTGATGCCGGCCCATTCGCCACACCCACGTTAAAAACCAACAACGAACTGTTCGAGACAACCATTTGTCCCACGCCGTTCCCACCGACGCTGATACCCGGCCCGTTCGTCATAATCAATTGCTCGTTGCTCATCCAGACCAGACCCGTCGCGCCGAATTCCTCGCCGAGACCCAGGTGTCCAGTTTCGAAGCAGGTCCCGCCGAGCATGGTCAAGGTGCCATTGGCGCTGGCCGTCGCTCCCAGCAGGATAGCAGTCGGTGGTACGGTGACAGTACCGCCGCCAAAAGGAGTATTGGTGAAAATCCCGGACAGGAGCGTGCCGTTGGAAACAATGATTTGCCCCGAGCCGTAGAAGCCAACAACCAGGTTGCCGTTACTCGTCACGAGTTGCCCGGCGGTCAATGCAACCGAGCCGACCGAATTCGTCGAGTAACCCACATAGACATCTCCGTATACAATGTTCGTTCCGCCGGCGACCGAAAGCGTACCAGTGCCCGTGGTTCCAACCGTCATCACAACATTCGTATTGAGAAGCACGGTGCTGCCATAAAGCGTCGCGCTTGAATCCAACCCGATTGCGCCATCCGTGGCTCCGTCCAGTGACAAGAGCGAATTCGTCATCCGCAATACCCCGCCCGGTCCGATGACGACCGAACTGTGAACGACGAGTGGAGTAACGGTTCCGAGATTGGAGAGGACGAGAGTATTAGTTGAGCCATTGGGGGCCGAAACTGTCAGGTTGCTGATGACCATCGTGGCGGGGAAACCGCCGGCGGTCGCTGCGTTGTTGGTGACCGTTGAGTTGCCCGCGTTGGTGATCACATCGGCGGAATCGCCAATGCCCGGGGCAGTGCCCAGAGACCAGCTTGAGGCATCCTCCCATTTGCCGGAGATGGAGTTGATCCAAGAGTTGGTCTGGGCATACGCGGCCAGATGCCAAGAAACGGTGGCGCAGCCGATCACAAACAGGCGGGCGGCGATCTTTGTCCCGTGTGAGAACCTCACTCTCATCACCATGCTTCGTAAAAATTTAGTGTAACATATGTTGTTTATGTGTCGATACTATATCGCCAGTTTTACGCCCTTTTTACATTGCAGGAACCTCAATGTTTTCGGGGCTCCGGTAGAATGGCTTACAAGGCTTCCAGGGGAGGATCGGGGGGCAGGATGGGACGAATAGGGCGACAGAGACGGAGAGCGAACAGGGCTGATTAGGCGCTCCGAAAGCTTTTGGGGTGCCGCCACACAAACCCCGGTAATTCCCTCTGTACATCGGATTCCGATAATGGTATTATGAACAAATAAACGCTCAACATCCAACTTTTAACGCACAACTCTCAAGGGCGAGGGGATCCGCCATAGCCCGAAGAGCGATGGCGGACTCGTTGCTGTGCGCAACTATGGTGGGTCCGCCAAGAGGGGAATCGCGATAGAATATCGCTCCTACAGGGACGGGAGGAATCCGCCGTCGCTAAAGCTATGGCGGACGAGGAGGACCTCGAAACATGTGTTTTTGCGAAACGAACCCCCCCAGTTAGGTATTTGATTTACAATGAGTTACATAGATGGTCATTTTGGGGCGACTCCATTTTTGGGTGTCGGGAAGAAGTAAGGACGCGGCAGCGCGTCCCTACCGGGGACAAATGGAAAGCGGCGTGTTTTTTACGGGAGATTCGTTTAGGATTTTGGGGATGAGATTGACAGGCTGATCATGGCGCGGAATACGACTTCGCAACAACGCAGGCTGCGGCAGTTTGAAGTGCTGGTGCGCGTCAGCAGCGTGATCAATTCCACACTGGAACCGGAAGAGGTTCTCAATCGCGTCCTTGCCGAGGCGGTGCGGGTGATGCAGGCACATAGCGGTTCGATTGTGCTCATTGATCCGCACACGCAGTTGCTGGAGATCGAGGTGGCCATCGGGCTCAGCGAGAAGGCACGGCAGACGAAGCTGGCGATTGGCCGCGGGGTCACCGGCTGGGTGGCGAAGATGGGGGTGCCGTTGCGGGTGCCGGACGTCAGGGCCGACCCGCACTACGTTTCCGTGCGCAAGGACATCCGCAGCGAGTTGGCCGTTCCGCTGCTGGTGGAAGGCGCGTTGATCGGCGTGTTGAACGTGGACTCGACGCGCCGCGACGCGTTCAGCGTTGAAGACGAAGAACTGCTGGTGGCCATCGCCAATCAATCGGCACAGGTCATCCAGAACTCGTGGTTGTACCAGGCGGTGGCGCATAACGCGCGGCAGTTGGAGTCGCTTTTTTCCGTCGCGCAATCGGTCATCTCGTCGCTCAACCTGCAGGACATTCTGCAACGCGTCACGCGCGACGCGTGCCGGCTAATGGACACAAAGGTCTGCTCGCTGATGTTGGTGAATCCGACCCGCGAGTTTCTCGAATTGCGCGCCTGCCACGGGGCGGGCACCAAGTATCTGCGCCGGCCGCCGCTGCCGGTGGCGGACAGTTTGATCGGGTTTGTCGTGCGGCGCCGCAAGCCGCTGCGCATTTTCAACGTACAGACGCACGATGACTATCGGCACACCGAGATGGCGCGCGAAGAGGGGCTGGTCTCGTTGTTGTCCGTGCCGATGGTTGTGGAAGACGTTGCGATTGGCGCGCTGAATGTTTACACGGCGGAACCGTATCATTTTTCCAACCAGGACACCAAGACGCTCTCCGCGCTGGCCAACCTCGCGGCGGTGGCGATTGAAAACGCGCGGCTACACGAGAAGATCGTGGACGTGGAAGAGCAATTGCGCCACAACGAGCGCCTGAGCACACTCGGCCTGCTCGCCGCGGAGGTCGCCCACGAAATTCGCAATCCGCTCACGGTAATGAAGATGTTGTTTCACTCGCTCGATTTGAAATTCCCGCCCGAGGACCCGCGGGCGCGCGACGCGGAGATCATGTCCGAAAAAATGGACCACCTGAACAAGATCGTCGATCATTTGCTCGGTTACGCGCGCTCGACCGAGCCGACCCTGGAGCTGGTGGACGTGAATGATTTACTCGACGACGTGCTGCTGCTCACGCGCCAAAAATTGAGCCAGCAGAAGATCGAGTTGGTCCGGAAATTTGGCGAGGGACTGCCGAAGGTGCGGGCCGATCGCGGCCAGATCGAGCAGGCGTGCCTGAATTTGATTCTCAACGCGGCCGATGCGATGATCCGCGGCGGAACGCTCACGGTCTCCTCGGCCATGCAACACGGGCCCGGAAGCACGATGGTGCTGTCATTCACCGACACGGGCATGGGCATGGCGCCCGAGAAGCAGAAACAGATCTTTGAGCCGTTTCTCACCACGAAAACGCAAGGGACCGGGCTTGGGCTGGCCATCGTCCAAAAAATTGTGGAGGCACACAGCGGGAAGATCGAAGTCAAGAGCGCGCCGAAGAAGGGAACGACCTTTCGGATCCTGCTGCCGGTGTGATGCCGGCGACGGTCGCCACTGCTTCGCGAGGTGGGCGCTGATTACGGTTTTGGTTGTACCCCGTCCGCGGGGGCAGCCGGTTTTTCGGAAAGTTTCTTCAACAGCGCCTCGAGTTCCGGGTCGGGCTTGGCGCCCAGATCGAGCGCCTTCTTATAATGATAGCGGGCGAGTTCCACTTTCGGGTTACGCTGCTTGGCGTAAACGACGGCCAGGTTGAAATGAGCGTCTGCATATTGCGGGTTCATCTCGATGGCGCGGCGGATTTCCAATTCGCCGGAAGCGCCCCAACCCTTTTCGCTGAGCACGATCCCCAGGTAGTTGTGCGCCTCGGCGTTATGGGGGTCGATCGCGACGGCGCGATTCAGTTCCGCGTAGGCGTCCTCGATCGCTCCTTTGCGGAAATAGACCACGCCCAGCAGGGAGCGCGTGTTGCTGTCGTTGGGCGCGGCGACGGCCGCTTTGCGCAAGTAGTTTTCGGCATCGTCGAGACGATTCTGCTGGTAGCGGATGACGCCGAGGTTGGCGAGTGCGACGCTGTTCGTCGGCTCCAGATCCAAAGCGGCGTTGTACTTGCCCGCCGCAGTATCGAAATCCTTCAACGCGAGCGCGGCGCGGCCTTCATTAAGCAACTTGCGCACGTCAGGTGGAGCCGGTGCTGCCGGTTGCGGCTTCTCCTTCTCCTGGTCCTTCGGCGCGGCCTCGGCCGGCTCTGCGGTTTCTTTCTTCGGTGCGGGCGGAGGCGTCTTTTTCACAGGAGCCGGAGGCTTCGCGGGTGCCGGGGGCGTCGCAGGCGCTGGAGGCTTTGCGGGAGCGTTGGTCTGCGGTTTCGGCGGTTCCGCGACGACCGTTTCGTTCGTCGGTTCAGCCTTCTTTGGCGCAGTCAGTGTAGCGACCAGCTTGCCCCGGCTCGATTCTTCCATCGAAGAGGGCGGTGGCGTTGGCTTTGGCTCCGGTTTGGGTTCTTCCAGTTTGGGCGGCGGCGGGGCCTTGACGACTGGCTGCGCACGGGGGCGCGGACGCCACCCACGAAGCTCGGGGATGGACGGGCCGTTCGTAGTCTCTTCGCTTTCACCGGTGGTGGCGGAGTCAGAAGCCTTGCGTTCCGCAATGATCCGCAACAGCGCGTTTTCCTTCCGCAACTGGCGGATGATTTCATCGTCCTTGTCGCTGCCGGCCTTGACGGCGGTCAGTTTTTTGTTTGCGTCGGTGAGCTGTCCGATGACCTCCTCGTACGAACGCCGCAATTCCGTGTTGTCCGTCTGCGCTTTCTCGAGCGCCTGTTTGGTGGTTCCCAACTCGAGCCGTGTCTGCTGGAGTTCCTCTTTTGTCTGCTGCAATTCACCGCGGGCCTGAGCGAGTTCCGACCGCAATTGTTCCAGGTCCGATGTTGCGGTGGGTGTAGTCGTCGTCGGCACGGCGGGGACCGCAGCGGCGCGCTCGCGGGCTTCCGCGATCTGGGTTTGCGCGGCGGCCAGCTTGGCGGCAAGGTCCTGGTTCGTTTTGAGAAGCTCTTCGATTTGCGGGGTGGTCTGCGTCGGCGCAACTTTGCTGAGTTGCTCCTGCAGCTTGGCATTCAGTTCGTTGCGGGCAGCTTCCAACTGCTCCACTTGCTCATGGGCGCGCTGCAATTCCGAGGTCAGTTGCCGAACCTGCTCGCTCTCGGCCGCCGTGGCAGGATTGGTGGCGATGGTGGATACGACAGGCGGTATGGGTTGGGGCGCGGGAATCTCGTTCGTGGTCGCGGCAGGTTGCGGTTGCGGCGGGGCAGGGGGTTGCGCCAGCTTGGTTTTCAAGCTGGCCAGATGGTCGGCGATATACTTTGTGCGGAACTCGATGATGTGCGGATTCCAGTCGGGGCTCTCCGTCTTGATCTCATTCAAGATGTCGAGCGCGCCGCTGTACTTCAGGTTGGCCTTCGTCCAGTCGCTATCGTGAACAGCCGCATCCCCCTCCTGGATGAGGAAGTACGCTTCGAGGAAACGGTCGCCAGGATCCGCCGCCCAGGCGCCAACCGCGCCACCCAGGCACAGCGAAACCAAAATGCACAACTGGAGGGACTTCTTCATCGCGCGGACTGTAACGAAAAGCCCTCGGATTTGCAATGGTCGGATGTGTCCGCGTTTGCGTTCGATCAGCTGTCGTTGCACACTGTGAATATGAGCGATTTGAATGCCATCCAGCGGACTTCTTCTGGCCGCATTCAGTGAGCCGAATTCCCTAAAAAGCGGGTTGCCAAATGATTTGGGTTCGGTATGGTTCAGGCAGGATAACATCGGGAGGAAACAATGAGCAAAGTACGAGTTCTGGTTGGCACGAAAAAGGGCGCCTTCATCCTGACCGCGGATGGTAAGCGCGAAAAGTGGGATGTCAGCGGTCTCCAACTTGGCGGCTGGGAGATTTATCATGTAAAGGGTTCGCCCGTTGATCCAAACCGCTTGTATGCATCGCAGACCAGTGGCTGGTTCGGGCAGGTCTTGCAACGCTCCGATGACGGCGGCAAAACGTGGAATCCGCCGGGCGGCGGCGCGACGATGACGCCCGAAGGCATGCCCAAAGGCGAGAGCAACAAATTCGTGTACGAGGGGAAGGTGGGCACGCATTTGTGGTACGACGGCACCCAGCATCCATGGGAATTCAAACGCGTCTGGCATCTCGAGCCGTCGTTGACCGATCCGGACACCGTGTACGCCGGGGTGGAAGACGCGGCGTTGTTTCGTTCGACCGACGGCGGCAAATCCTGGAAGGAACTTCCGGGCTTGCGCAGTGCGAAAAGCAATCTCTGGCAACCCGGCGCCGGTGGGATGGGCCTGCACACCATCCTGCTCGACCCAAAAGATCCCAACCGGATTTTTGTGGCGATTTCGGCAGCGGGCGTGTTCCGCACCGAGGATGGCGGTAAAACGTGGAAGCCGGCCACGCGAGGGCTGAAGTCGGCATACGAGTTGCCGGACAAGTCCTTCGAGGTCGGCCATTGTGTGCACCGTATCACGATGCATCCGTCCCGCCCGAATGTGCTGTTCATGCAGAAGCACTGGGACGTCAACCGCAGCGACGACGGCGGCGAATCCTGGCAAGAGGTCAGCGGGAATCTGCCGAGCGATTTCGGCTTCCCGATTGACGTCCATGCGCACGAGCCGAATACCATTTATGTCGTCCCCATCAAGAGCGATTCAGAACATTATCCGCCTGATGCCAAACTGCGCGTGTACCGCAGCCGCACGGGTGGCGACGAGTGGGAGCCGCTCGCGAAAGGCCTACCGCAACAGGACTGCTACGTGAATGTGTTGCGCGACGCGATGGCTGTGGATTCGCTCGATAAGTGCGGCGTGTACTTTGGCACCACCGGCGGGCAGGTGTACGCCTCGAACGACAGCGGCGACAGCTGGAAACCCATTGTCCGAGATCTTCCGCCCGTTCTGTCGGTCGAAGTCCAGACACTGCCATGATCCGAGTGGAGCTACCATTCCATCTACGGAACCTCGCCCACGTCGACCGCGAGGTGACGGTCGACGTCAAGGGCCCGGTAACGGTGCGGTCGGTTCTCGACGCGCTCGAAGCCCAGTACCCTGTGTTGACCGGTACGATCCGCGACCACGGCACACAAAAGCGGCGGCCCTTTCTGCGCTTCTACGCCTGTGAGGAGGACCTGTCCAACGGGCCGCCTGACACTCCACTGCCCGACGATGTCGTATCGGGAAAGGAGCCCTTTACCGTCATCGGCGCCATCGCCGGCGGTTAGCGATTGTCATTTCGTGGCAGATGTGGACGAAGGTAGACTGATGAAGCGTCAAAACGCAGTCGCCTCACTACGGCCGGGTGGCCAACAGGGTCTTGGCATGGTTGTAAACATTCTCCGCGGTAAATCCGAAGTGGTTCATCACGTCCTTGACGGGGGCCGACGCACCGAATCGGTCCTGGCCGACGGATGCGCCGTCGATGCCGACGTACTTTTGCCAGCCGAGAGTTACACCGGCTTCGACGGAGAGACGTTTCCGCACGGACGGCGGCAGGACACGGTCCCGATATTCCTGAGGTTGACGATCGAAGATTGCTGTTGAGGGCATGCTGACCACACGAACCTTCACGCCTTCCGACTTCAATTTCTCGCCGGCCTCGACACACCACTGCAACTCCGAGCCGGTGCCGATGAGGATAATGTCCGGTTGTCCTTGGGAATCGCTGAGGATATACGCGCCTTGTCGCAGTCCGGACGCCGGCGCATACTTCGTGCGGTCGAGCGTGGGGACCGCCTGTCGCGTGAGGGCGAGGAGGATCGGGTGCTTCTTCTCCTCCATCATTACGCGCCACGCCTCGGCCACTTCGTTGGCATCACCGGGACGGATGACCACCATGTGTGGGATGGCGCGCAGGGACATGAGGTGCTCTACGGGCTCATGCGTAGGGCCGTCTTCACCGACGCCGATGCTGTCGTGGGTGAAGATATGCAGCATCGGGATCTCCATGACGGCACTCAAGCGAATCGAGCCGCGGGCGTAGTCGGAGAAAATCAGGAAGCCTGCGCCGTACGCGCGAAGTTTGGAAAGCACCATACCATTGACGATGCCCGCCATGGCATGTTCGCGCACCCCAAAGTGGAAATTGCGGCCATTGTACGATCCTTTTTCGAAATCGCCGCCATCAGCAATCAAGGTCTTGGTGGACGGCGCGAGATCGGCGGCGCCGCCGATGAGCCAGGGGACATTCTTGGCGACAGCATTGAGCACTTTGTTGTTGGATATGCGTGTGGCCAGACCTTTCGGATCGGCGGGGAAAGTCGGGATGTCCTTGTCCCAGCCAGCGGGCATCTCGCGGTTCTGGATTAACTTCCATTCCGCAGCGAGGGCCGGCTGGGCCTGCGCGAACGCGTCAAATTTCGCCTGCCATTCCTTTTCCAGTTTTCGCCCGCGCCGGAATTGTTTGCGCATGTGCTTCGCGACTTCGTCCGGCACGAGGAATTTCGCGTCGGGCGGCCACCCGTACCGCTCCTTGGTCTTGCGAACCTCTTCTTCGCCGAGTGGTTCACCGTGGGCCTCGTTTGTGTCCTGCTTCGTGGGCGCGCCGAACCCGATGTGGCTATTGACGACGATAAACGACGGCTTGCCGGTTTGCTTGAGCGCCCGCTTGAGGGCGCGGTTGAGCGCCTTGAGGTCGTTGGCGTCGGCCACGTGCTGGACAAACCAACCGTAGGCCTTGAAGCGCGCCCCGACGTCCTCGCTGAAGGAGAGAGAGGTCTTGCCCTCGATGCTGATCTTGTTGTTGTCGTAAATCCACAGCAGCTTGTGCAGGCCGAGGTGCGCCGCGAGCGAGGCGGCTTCGGAACAGATGCCCTCCATCATGTCGCCGTCGCCCCCCATGGCGTACGTGCGATAGTTGATGATCTCGTGGCCGTCGCGGTTGAAATGTTCGGCAAGCCAGCGCTCGGCGATGGCCATGCCGACTGAGTTGGTGAATCCCTGCCCCAGCGGCCCGGTGGTCGTTTCCACGCCAACGGTCAGCCCGTATTCCGGATGACCCGGCGTACGGCTGCCCAACTGCCGGAAGCGCTCCAACTCACTCATCGGCAAATCGTACCCGGTCAAATGCAGCAGGCTATAGAGCAACATCGAGCCGTGTCCGCCCGACAACACAAACCGATCGCGGTTTGGCCACTGGGGATTCTCCGGGTTGTGCCGCAGAAATTTCTCCCAAAGCCAATAGCCAACGGGCGCCAGACCCATTGGCGCGCCCGGATGGCCCGAGTTGGCTTTTTGCACGCCATCCATCGCGAGCGTGCGGATGGTGTCGATGCAAAGCTGGTCGAGCGGCTTGGTCGTCGGATTATCCAATGTCACGGGTATCATCATCATGAAAGTCTCCTGAATAATTACGTAAGCAGGAGCGCATTGTGCGGCAAGACGACCGATTGCGCAAGTCTTCGTCTGGCGAAGTGCGGTGGGCGTCAGACCCACCCACCGGATCGGTCGGGATTGTGGTTAGCCGGTCACGACGGCAACCTGCTCACTGTTGCTCAGGAGGGCGGTTGCGAGGAAGTCGCGGGTGCGATCCAGTTGTGTGGCGACCTCTTCGACGAGCGCGGTGGCATCAACGAGTTGACCGGCGCGGGCCATGCGCTCAAGCTTGCGCAGCGGCGGCGCGACCGCGCGCATGCCGGAGGCCATGCTGGCGCCCGCCAGTGTATGGGCAATCTGTTCAACGTCAGTCACGGCGCCGCTGGTCACGGCGTGGCGGAGCGCGGCGACGCGTTTTCCGGCATCGACAAGGTAAAGCTCGACAAGTTCGTTCATGAACTCGGTGTCGCCGTCGGCGACATTGCGCAACAGCGGCAGGTCGACGGGCTCATCCACCGAGCTCGGTGCCACGGTCGCCTCCGCTACGGGTGGTCTCAGCGAAAGCCAGCGCGCCAGTTTAGCCTGCAGTTCCTCCACATTGACCGGCTTGCTGATATAGTCGTCCATGCCCGCAACAAAGCATTTCTCGCGGTCACCTTCCATGGCATGGGCCGTGAGGGCGATGATGGGCACGCGGGCTGAGCTACCCGAACGACGACGCAACTCTCTCGTGGCCGCGTAGCCGTCCATCTCGGGCATCTGGCAATCCATCAGGACAAGGTCGTATGGTATGCGCGTGAGCGCCTGCAACACCTCGAGGCCATTGGCCACCGCGTCAGCGGCATAACCCATCTTGGCGAGTTGGCGCAGGATCACTTTCTGATTCACCGGGTTGTCCTCGGCAACGAGAATGCGCGCGTTGCCGCGTGACGCCGAGGGGGTCACGGAGGCCGACGCGGAAGATGCGTTCGAGGCCAGCGGGTCGAGCACGTCGTTGGTGCTGTTGGACATGGCAGTCGCCAGCGCGTCGTAAAGTTTCGATTGCTTGACCGGCTTGGTGAGGCAGAGCAGGATGCCCGCCTCGGTGATTTCGGCGTCATGCTCGGTCTTGCCGAGGGAGGTCATCATAACTAGACGCGTGTCTGCCAGCGCGGGGTCAGACTTGATGTTGCGCGCCAATTGAAGGCCATCGACGGACGGCATCTGCATGTCGAGCACCACCAGGTCGAATGGGTGGCCCGCATCGTATTCGCGGCGCATTACCAGGAGCGCTTCCTCGGCGCTGCTCGCCTCATCGCTCGCGATGTCCCAGGATTTGAGTTGCAGGCGGACGATCCGGCGGTTGGTCGCGTTGTCATCAACGACGAGAATGCGGGCGGCGCGTAAATCCTGGGCGCACGCCACATCAACAACAGATGTATTCGGCTGTTTCTCAAAGCGGGCGGTGAACCAGAAGATCGAGCCGACACCGGGCGTGCTATCGACGCCAATTTCTCCACCCATCATCTCGACCAGGCGCTTCGAGATGGCGAGCCCGAGTCCCGTCCCGCCATACTTGCGCGTTGTCGATCCGTCCTCCTGGCTGAATGCCTGGAACAAGCGTCCCCGTGTCTCTTCGCTAATACCAATGCCTGTGTCCTGCACGGTGAAGCGCACGATCACGTCCCGGTCTGTCTCGGCGTGGCGGACGGCCCGGACGACGACCTCACCATGCTCGGTGAACTTAATCGCGTTGGAAACGAGGTTCATCAGTACCTGGCGCAACCGTCCCGGGTCACCGCGCAGCGATGTCAGGACGTCATGATGCACCAGCGAGACCAGCTCGAGCCGCTTGCTCTGCGCGCGCTCGGCTAGCAGTTCGACGACGCCCTCGACTGCATGGCGCAGATCAAGGTCGATCGTTTCGAAAGCCAGCTTGCCGGCCTCGATTTTGGACAGGTCGAGGATATCATTGATGAGTGTGAGCAACGTATCACCGCAAGTCCGGATAGTGTCCACGAACTCGTGTTGCTCGGGATTGAGCGGTGAATCGAGCAGCAAGCCGGTCATGCCGATGATGCCGTTCATCGGTGTGCGGATTTCATGGCTCATGTTGGCAAGGAACTCCGCCTTCACCCGCGCTGATTCCACAGCCACGTCGCGGGCAGCTGCGAGTTCGCTGGCCTGGCGTTTGCGTTCAGTAATGTCCTGAATTTGCGAGATGAAATGCAGCGGCTGACCGTCGGCATCGCGCACGAGTGAGACGTTGAGCTGAATCCACACGGAATGACCCTCCTTGTGGATGTAGCGTTTCTCCATCTCGTAAGCGTCGATCTCGCCGGCCAGGATTTTGCGGACATTCTTCAAGTCTTCTTCCAGGTCGTCCGGGTGGGTGATGGATTGGAAATCTGTCGCCAGCAATTCGGCCTCGCAGTAGCCGACGATTTTGCAGAGCGCGCGGTTCACGCGGAGCCAGCGGCCATCGGGCGCCACCAGGGCCATGCCGATCGCCGCATACTCCATCGAGCTGCGGAAGCGCTTCTCGCTGCGACGCAACTCTTCCTCGGCGCGCTTGCGTTCGGCGTTCTCGGTCGTCAATTCCAGTGTCCTCTCGGCGACCTTGTTTTCAATGTTCGCGTTGACCGCCTCGAGTTCCGCCTGGCGTTCGGCCACGCCGGACATTTCGGTCAGATTCTGGCGGATCGAGAGGAGAAGGAATGTGTCTTCAAACAGCACCCAGGCAGCGTGTTCGATCCAGCGCCAGTGGCTGGCCGTGAGGACCCCAAACACGGACTGCGGCCACAACATTCCCCGGGCAAAATGGTCTGCAGCCACGACGATCGTGGCGGAGAGCATGACCCGCCAGTCCCGGTAAAAAGCCAGGAATGCCAGGGAACCAAATACATGAAAATGAGTCTCGATGCGCCCGCCGGTCAGGTGGATCAACAGCGCAGAGGTCAACATCTGCCCGATGGCGATGACATGGCGGGTCAGCGTTTTTCCCGGTTGGGTGAGCGCAAGGAAGATGGGAAAGCCTGAGATAGCGCCGCCTAGCAGCAGGGCCGCCCAAACGTGCAGATGGACGTAGCTGGTCTGTCCGACCCACGCTCTCGGGGAAATCCACAAGGCCGCAACGATGCCCGCGAGCCACTGTAGGGCCATCAACGCGGCAAACATGTGGTCGGTGCGTTTGTGGAGTTGTTCCTGGCTCTCCTCGAAGAGTTGGTGAATGCGACGGTTGGTCGCTTCGCTACGTTCTGGCGTCGACGTTGTTAAGTCCATCATTTTGCTCCGTCGGTGGTTTTTGATTCTGGATGAAGGATGAGGCAGCCATACACCGGGGTCTGGGCGCGTTCTGTGGTCTTGCCGTGGAGCAAGGCCATGATCGCGTCGCGTCCGTCATTGTCGCCCGAGTGCCCGCGAGAAGCCGTGATCCCGCCATCAAAAACCAGTTGTCCCTGCGCGTCATACAGCGCCGTGTGGCCGGAAGTTTCGGCATGGAAGAGCCGGGCTTCGCGGCCATCTTCATCGGTTTGGACGGTTACACCGGGGATGGCGGCAGCCGCATGCCAGAGATCGGAATGGGTCCAATCCTCGTGGGATCCGCTGGGTCGAAAGAACAGCACCCGGGTGTTCACGAGACCCTGGCAGTGCGCCATCAAGACCGCCAGTTCGCCCATGCTGGCGCTGGTGCAGGAGCAACGTGGGTGGACAAACATAACGAGGGTAGCCTGGCCATCCGTCCGCGGGATCGTGGTCGCAGCCGGCCAGTGAACGGGAGGCGTAGGGTCCGGGTTCGGTGTGTTGCTGTACTTCCAAAGCATCCCGGTCCCCAAACCAACGATGACCAGCCAGAGCACGCTGACTGCAATCTGGATTCGTTGACGGGTGGTCGAACTCATTGACGACTCTCCTGCAGTTGGGCACCCGTTTTGTTCCGCAAGGCGGCCTCAATCTGCGGTACGGCGATCTTTTCGTAACAGTCGGGACAAATTCCGTGGCTGAAATCAGTGCCCGTGTACTGGTGGATGTATTCTTCAATGACCTTCCAGTAATCGTGATCGTCGCGGATCTTTTTGCAATACATGCAAATTGGCAGGAGTTCTTTCAATTGCCGCACTTGTGTCGCGAACCCGATGATGCGTTCGGCCACCCGCAGCCGAATTTCCAATTCCTCGCGGTCCAGCGGCTTGGTTAGGAAGTCGTCCACACCGGCGGTCATGGCTTCGCGGTAATTCTCATCGCCCTCGCGCGCTGTCAACAGGATGAAATAGGTGTAATTGGAGTCGTTGCGTTCACGAATGTGGCGGCACAATTCCAGTCCGCTCATCTCCGGCATCATCCAGTCGCTGACCACGATGCGGATCGGTTCATGTTGAAGAATCGACCACGCTTCAACGCCGTTGCCGGCCTCCGAGACAGTGTGGCCAAGCCGGGTGAGGTTGCGGTGCAGGATCCGCCGTGACACACTGTCGTCTTCCGCTACGAGTATATTCATAATAACTTTGACCCGAGGTAAATAAAGCATTTTATGTGCACAAAATTCTCTACAGTTGCTGGATTTGTTGTAAATAGTTGTCCTTCAATGAGTGCAACCCGTTTGGACACGCTCTAACAGACGCGGCCGAGGATAACTTGGATGAGTGGATGTTGGTGGGTACAATCGGTCCGTGCTCGAGCCTGAACTTGTGCTGACTGCGTATCGACGCGGCATCTTCCCGATGGCCGTCGACCAACGCGGCCGCATTGGGTGGTTTTCGCCCGATCCGCGCGCGGTCATTCCCCTCGACGACCGGTTCCACGTCCCGCACGGGCTGCGGCGCGTGTGGCTGCGGAAAAAATTCGAAATCACATACGACGCGGACTTCCCGACCGTCATTGGCGAGTGCGCCAGGCGCAAGGAAGGCACGTGGATTTCGCCGGGAATCAATAAATGCTATTGCCAATTGCACCGGCTCGGCCACGCGCATAGTGTGGAGACGTGGTTGCAGGGGAGGCTCGTCGGTGGCTTGTACGGTGTGACACTGGGCGGCGCGTTCTTCGGGGAGAGTATGTTCCACCGCGCGACCGACGCCTCGAAGGTGGCGCTTGTGGCCCTCGTGGAACGATTACGCGCCCGCGGATTTGTGCTGCTGGACACGCAATGGACCACCCCGCACTTGCAGCAGTTCGGCACTTTCGAAATCCCGCGCCACGAATACCTCTGGCGTCTCGAACACGCCTTGAAGTTGGAGTGTACGTTCTGAGCCGACTCGATTGGCTCATCATTTGCAAAGCGCACTTGAATCTGACGGGTCGGCACGCAATCATGGTGGTGGTGACGGTGAACCATCGGCTATGAATGACATCGGCAAAGCTCTGGTTGTTATCGGGATCGCGCTGGTTGTGCTCGGGGTTCTATTCTCGCTCGGTGGCCGGTTGCCTTGGTTGGGGCGATTGCCGGGTGACATCGATATCAAACGCGAACACTTCCGATTCTATTTTCCCGTGATGACATGCCTGGTTATCAGCATCGTTGTTACGTTGCTTTTCCGGTTGTTCGGGAGGCGCTAGCGATCCGGGCATGAAGACCGCCGATTTTGATTATCATTTGCCAACAGAGCTGATCGCGCAGCAGCCGCTGGCGGACCGCGCGGCGTCGCGGATGATGGTCGTCAATCGCGCGACCGGCGAGATCCGCCACGATCACTTCCACAACCTCGGCCAGCACCTGCAGGCTGGTGATCTATTGGTGCTCAACGACACGAAGGTCATTCCCGCACGCATTTGGTCGCGCGAACCCGAGGTCGAACTATTGCTCGTCGAAAAACTGGGTGTTGATCGTTGGTCCGCCCTGGTAAAGCCCGGCAAGCGGGCGAAGGCGGGCGCGACCTTGCGATTCGAAGACGGTGTGAGCGCTGTCATCGAAGGTGAGACGGAATTTGGCGGTCGGGTACTGCGTTTCACCGGCGACATGGAGGCTTACGTCGCCGCACACGGGGTCACGCCGCTTCCACCGTACATCAAACGCGCGACCGAACAGCCCGACATGGACCGTGAACGCTACCAGACAGTGTTTGCGCGGGAGCCAGGCGCGGTGGCCGCGCCGACGGCGGGGCTGCACTTTACACCTGAGTTGCTTACCCAACTGCAAGCTTCGGGTATTGGGCATGCATTCATCACGTTGCATGTCGGCATTGGAACGTTTCGACCGGTGAAGGTGGCGAACGTTGAGGAACACCGGATGCACGCCGAGAAGTTTTCAATTTCGGCGGCGACGGTTCAGGCCATCGAGGACGCGCAGCGTGTGGTGGCCGTGGGCACAACGGTGGTGCGGACACTGGAGTCGTGCGACAAGCTGGAAGAGCGCGAGGGCGCCACCGACATTTTCATTCGTCCGCCCCACGTGTTTCGCCGCGTAGACGGGCTATTGACGAATTTCCACCTGCCGCGCTCGACGCTGCTGATGCTGGTGAGCGCATTTGCTTCGCGCGAGTTGATCTTGAAGGCGTACGAAGAGGCGGTGCGCGAGCGGTACCGGTTTTTCAGCTATGGCGATTGTATGCTAGTTCTCTGACGTCCGCGGCCAGATCAGCGAGGCAATGATGGACAGCGCCAGTATGGACGCCACCACTCCGAGCGCGACGCCGATCGGGATTTCAACGAAGTGTCCGAGAAGCATCTTGGCGCCGACGAAAACGAGGATGGCCGACAACCCATAATGCAGGTGGTGGAACAGATCCATCGCGCCCTTCAAGGCAAAGAACATCGCGCGCAAGCCAAGGATGGCGAAAACGTTGGACGTGTAGACGATGAACCGATCCCGCGTGATGGCCAGCACCGCGGGAATTGAATCCACCGCAAAGATCAAGTCCGTCGTCTCCACAACGATCAGGACCAGCAGGAGCGGAGTTGCGAATACCCGTCCGTCGCGCCGCACGAGGAACTTACTGCCCTCGTATTCCGTCGTCACGGGCATGAGCTTGCGAAACAGTTTCAAGACAGGATTCTGGTTGGGGTCGATTTTCTTTTCTTTTTCCAGGGCCATTTTCACGCCGCTGTACACCAGGATGCCGCCAAAAAGGTAGATCACCCATTCAAATCTCTCAATCAGGGCGACGCCGGCGACAATGAATAACAGGCGGAGAACCATCGCCCCGAGGATGCCCCAAAAAAGCACGCCGTGCTGGAGACGAGTCGGTACAGCGAAGTAGGAAAAGATCAGCAGGAATACGAACAGATTGTCGACACTCAGGGATTCCTCGATGATGTAGCCAGTCAGGAACTGCAGGGCCGTGGCCGTGCCGCGCTTGTAGGCGACCAACGCGGCAAATGCCAGGGCCAGCCCAATCCACACGGCGCTCCACGCGACCGCTTCCTTGAACTTGATCTCATGCTTCCGGCGGTGAACCACGCCTAGATCCAGCGCCAGCATCGCCAGCACAAAGGCATTGAATAAAACCCACTTCCAGATCGGTCCCGGCATAAGTGTGGATTGTGCAAGCCACCCCCGGCGGCGTCAACGAAAAGCGGCTGGCTATTGTTTTGGCGTGAGCTGATACGTGCGTATGTCCCACGCGCCAACAGGCAGGCGTAGAGGATCGACTGGCGGCGCGTTGGTGAGCGGTCGCTCGATCAAATCCGTCTCAGACCACGAGTTTGACCGTAATGTCGTACTCAATCGTGCAACACAGAGATTTGTTGCGGATTGGTACAGGCGGACGATGAGATTGCCAGGCGTGTCGTAGGCGGTCTTCAACGCGGTCACGAGTACGGTTGACGGTTCGACGGAAAAGAAACTTTGCTCGACCGGCAACGACCCTTTGTGCGGGTTCGCGCTCACGACGATGGGGTGGCGATTGAATTCCATGCCGCGGCGCCCCATGGCGGCCTGAGCCCATGGTTCCGCGGAAATTTCCAGCGCGAATGCCATTTCGTGAGGACCGACGTCGGATTCTGGATCGGGATAATTCGGAGTGCGAAGAAGACTCACGCGAATCGTATTCGTGTTGGCGCTGAAACCATTCTTCGAGTCACTGACCAGACAGACACTGCCGTGTTGGCAGTTGATGCCGATTCCATAGGTGGCCGGATACTCGGCATCGTCGGCGGGTCGCTCGATTTCGCCAAACGGAATCATGTATGTTGCATGGTTGACGGTGGCCGTCGTGGGAAACTCGAGGCGCAACCATGGAGTGGGTGCGATGGCGGACCCGTGTTCCTGCCAGTCAACATGGATCGCAATGTCCACCCGGCTCAGGTCGTGATACAGGATGATATCCTTGTCGATCGACGAATGGCCGAATTGGTAACGAGCGCGGAAAACGGTGCGCACCGGGCCGCTTTCGATGCAGGTGACGCTCTTCGCGTCGTCGAGCCATTCTGTCCGTGCCACCGGGCCGAATTCCCACGCCGACCAATCATGAGGCGCTTCATAATCGACACGCAACCGGACTGATGGAGAGGAGGCCTGCACCCATTCCGTAGTGGATGCCAGATGCGTCAGGCGCGTGATATTTCCCGATTGCGGAGAGATCTCCAGTTCGAGATGTTGATTGCGAGCAACCAAACGCCCGGGATTCTTCTGCAGATCGTCGTCCTTCACCGATGGGCGGGGCTGTAACCAGCCTACTTGATAGCCGAGTCCCGGTAATGGTGGTAGCACAGCCACTCCCATGGGCGAATTGCTCGAGGCCGGGTCGAGCTGCACGAACGAAGCGCGCCCAGTGGTATCGATCCATTCCCATTGCTGCCTGGTATCGGGAAGCGGCACACGCACGGGAGCAATCACCGGCCACGCAACGGGATTAAACACGACGCGGGCGTGTGGTGTTGGTCCAATGGTATCGACTGCCGCGACGATATTCGATAACGAGCGGGCAAGCGCGAAGGTGGCGTTACTCAGTACCAAACCCAGTTGCCTGTCGGCGTACAGGGACGAGTCATGGATAGTGGTCCCGCTGATTGTATCGTGATGATGAGCCCAGAGGACCGAGCGCCACAGATCATTGAACTGGTTGGTTCGGGTCTGGAGACCGAGGATCTGTGAGATGGCATCGAATGATTCGGCGGTGATCAGCGTGTTTTCGCAGGCGCGGTTGAGTCGTTTGATTTCGGCATGCGTGGTATAGGTTCCGCGATAATCCAACTGAATGTCTCCCTGCCGAACGAGGGCGGTGGCCGTGGGCGCCTGCTGGGAAATAGTCTCCATGAAACGGCCGAGTGTAGAGAATTTCACGGAGGGAAAATCCGGCATCTTATCGAGCCACACCGCGTTTTCGATTTGATCGCGCGTCGGGCCTCCGCCATGGTTGCCAACGCCATAGACGATCAGTGAGTCGGTGTGCCCGGCGCGCCGCTGATTTGGCGTGAGGCAGAAATTCAACAGGTTTTCATCCAGCGTATCGCTGTACTTGTGCGCCGAGTAGACGAGTACGCGACTGCCATCGGGTCCTTTCCACCAAAACGTGGAGGGGTCGGCCGGCAGGTGTTGGGACACGTAGTAAAGCACACCGCTTTTGCGCAGTAGTTGCGGCATCGTGGGCAGGTGACCAAAGATATCCGGCTCGTAGCAAACAGTTGTCCGGGTGCCAAATTTCTCCTGATTGTAGCGCTGGGCTTGCAGGAAATGGCGGGCGTGGGATTCCTCGCTGATCAGATTCGGGTCGGCCTCGCACCAGCGCGAGCCAGCCATTTCCCAACGGCCTTCACGAGCGCGTCTCTGGATTTGCGCAAACATTTCCGGGTCTTCCCGTTCCAACGCCTCGAAAAGGGCCGGGCTGGTGTAAGTGAAAGTGAATTGCGGATACTCGTCCATGAAGGCGAGCATTTGACGGAAAGTGTCGTGCGCCGCTCGCAGGGTGAACGGCCAACTCCACAACCAGACGAAATCCAAATGCGCGTACGCAACCGCATCCACCGTGTACCGCTTGGTATAGGCCCGAAGTGGTTCGGCTGTTACCAGGGTGGCATCTATCTGCCGGGCGAACTCACGCGGGCGGAGTTCGGCGAATAACTTGCGCCAGCTGTAGTGGGAGAGTTGTTCGATAATCACCGGGAAATTCGTCGGCTCGCCCGTTGCCGCGAAATCCTCTTGCAATAGATTCAGGCCGGCGAACTCGGCAGCCAGGCGTGGCAGCTCCAGGCTTGTCTTCGACAGTCGCTGCATTATGTCGGGTAGCGAGGCATCCTGCGGCAGCAAGACTTTGTCGAAGACGACCGGATGCGGCATGCGGAAACCGCTAGCCTCCTGCAGACCAACGGCGACCTGGTGTTGGTTGTCGAAGAACACGAGGGGGGCGCGGTCCGCGTGACTGATGATGATATTGTCCAGCAACACCTGGTACGACCCGGGTGCGTCATCGACAAGACGCAGACAACACCGGTCGATTCTCCGTTCTGCGGCCACGGACAAGGGGATGCGGATGTGTTGCCAGCGGCCGGTTGCCGATATCCATGAACGCGTTGCCCCGGCCGCGAGGTCGGGTGTCTGTCGAGTCATCACCACCGACAGCCAACCGAGGTCGGTGAATTGCAAGTCGATGCCGCCGCCCGTCAGTGGTGTGGACGGCGCGATCAAGGCGTCATATTCCAGAGCATCGCCGTCCTGGATGACGTAGCGGTTGAATGGATCGCCCCCGGGAATTTGGAGGTGCAGCACGCAATAGGCTCCCGGACGCTGCACCGGGTTTTCTACCGTCACGCACACTGCCAAGTCCGGAGGCGTGGCCCCGGGCGTCACCCCCGCCATGGCCAGGAAAACTCCCACCGTCGACATGAGGCGGCCCACGCTCATTGCGCGCGCATCTTGCGTGGGCCATTTCTCGAAGTCAACCCGGACCGCGGATGCCAAGCGGATGCTCTTTCCGCTTTCGTCTCGTTGCGGCGCTCTGCTATTCTCGCAGTGAAAGACGGAGGGCCGCGTGGCGAACAAAAAACCGACGATTCGGATTGTGGTAGTCCTGATGGTGGTGATTGCGGCGGCCCTCTGGCTGTTGTCACAGCATCAAATGGAAACGCGCTCCGTTTCCGGTACCGTGGAAGTGGACGAGGTGCATGTTGCGTCCCGTTATGGCGGACGGGTCGTGACGATTCACGCGCAGGAAGGCGACGCGCTGACCAACGAGCAGGACCTCATCGATCTCGACGCCGCGGAGCTACAGGCGCGGCGCGATCACGATGCCGCGGTGCTGGAAGAGTTGGAGCACGGGCCGCGACCCGCCGAGATTGACGCCGCCAGGCACGATTGGGAATCGCTTGCCGCGCAACTGGAATTTGCCAGGGCGGAAGCGAAACGCGCCGAGGAGTTGTTCGCGCAGAAAGTCAACGCGCCGACCGACCTGGAAAACGCCACCAGCCGCGCGCACACATTGGAGCAGAGCACTGACGCGGCCAAAAGGCGCTATGATTTGCTCGCAGAAGGCACACGGCCCGAGCAGGTCGCCCAGGCGCGTGCGCAACTGGCTGAGATGGACGCGCAAATGCGTGAGATGCGGATCGTGGCTCCCGGCGACAGCGTACTCGAGATCTTGAGTGTGAAAGTCGGAGATGTGCTCGCCGCCAATCGGGAAGTAGCGACGCTGCTCTACACACAGCACCTGTGGGTGCGGGTGTACGTTCCCGAAGCGTGGTTGGGTCTGGTACAACTGGGCCAGTCGGTGCAAGTGCACACCGATTCCTCCCAGGAAGGATTTACCGGCACCATCGAACAGATCAATCGCGCCGCGGAATTCACGCCGCGCAACGTCCAGACCGTCGAAGATCGCGTACGCCAGGTGTTCGGTGTAAAAATCCGTCTCCCCACGGACACCGGCAAGCTGCGCGCGGGAATGTCGGTCGATGTTTCCTTTCCCAATGTACCGCCGTTCCCCAAGTGAACGAATCACCCAACAATGCGATGAAGGACACGTGGCGGTCACCGGGTGCCCACGCCGTTCTTCTCATTCTGGTGACAATCGTGGTGTACCTGCCGGCCTTGCACGCTGGTTTTTTTTGGGATGACAACGTGCTCCTGACGGAGAACCAACTCGTCAAAGCCAGCGACGGCCTGTGGCGATACTGGTTTACAACAGAAGCGACGGAATACTATCCACTCACCGGAAGCATGCGCTGGTTGGAATGGCGATTATGGGGTATGGCCCCGATGGGCTATCACGCCGTGAACATCCTGTTGCACTCGATGAACGCGGTGCTGGTATGGCTGGTTCTGCGCCAATTAAAGGTCATCGGCGCGTGGATGGCAGCATTGGTATTTGCCATCCATCCTGTCAATGTCGCGACTGTGGCCTGGATCAGTGAGCAAAAGAACACGCTTTCAATGTTCTTTTACGCGCTGTCGATCCTGTTGTACTTAAAGTTCGACGTAGAGAATCGGTGGCGCTGGTATGGTCTTTCCCTGCTGGCGTTTGTGTTGGCTTTGCTCAGCAAGACGGCGGTCGTCATGCTGCCGGTGGTCCTGTTGGGCTGTGTCTGGTGGTTACGGGGCCGGGTAAAGGCGAAGGATCTCCTTTGCTGCGCACCTTTCTTTCTTTTTTCCGCGGTCTTGGGAATTTTGACGATTTGGTTTCATTCCACGCACGCGTTGAAGCCGCTGGGCATTCGAAGCGATGATTTCACCTTTCGCCTGGCGGCAGCCGGCTGGGCCCCGTGGTTTTACCTGTGGAAGGTGTTACTGCCGGTCGATTTAATGATGGTCTATCCGAAATGGAGGATCGATCCATCCTATTGGGTTTCGTACTTACCCGGGGTGCTGGTCATTGCGAGCCTCATGGTGTTTTGGTGGAAGCGTCAGGAAGGAGGACGCCCCCTTTTTTTTGGGTTCGGGTATTTTGTTGTCATGTTCTTTCCGGTGTTGGGATTCTTCCCCCAAAGTTTTTACCGATATTCCCTGGTGGCCGATCACTGGCAGTATTACTCGATCGTGGGACCCATCAGCGTGGCGGTGGCTGCGGCGATGAACGTCAACCGTCACCTGGAGAGGCAACAGCAATCCTGGGCAGCGGTGGGAGGACTGGCCGTGCTATTGACGTTGGGGTCGGCCACCTGGAAACGAGCCGGCCTATTCGCATCCGAGCGAACTCTTTGGGAAGACAACGTGGCGAAGAATCCGGGGGCGTGGGTGGTCCATTATAATCTGGGAGGCCAGCTGCTGCAGGCGGGCAGATTCGACAAAGCAATCATCGAGTTCCGTGAGACAGCACGACTCCGTCCCGATCTCATCGAGGCCCACAGTAATCTCGGAATTGCCCTCGCCCAGGAAGACAGACTTCCAGAAGCGGTCGAACAATTCGAGGAGGCGCTACGGATCAACCCCAACCTTTTCGAGGCGCGCAGCAACCTGGGGCATGCCCTGATCCTTCTCGGCAGGGTGCCGGAGGCGATCAATCAATGGGAGCTGGCGCTTCGGATCCGGCCAGATTCCGCTGAGGTGCATTACGATTTGGGCCGGGTCTTCGCGGAAGAGGGTAAACTGCGAGAAGCGATTGAACAGTACGAACTGGCGTTGAAATTCCAACCCAACATGGTCGACGCGCAGAATGCACTGGCGCGATTACGGGCCGGTCAGCCATGATCTAATTGATCCCCATGCCCGCGAACGCGATGATCCAGTGCGAGAACCTGACGAAGCGGTTCGGTGATTTCACCGCTGTGGACCGGGTCACGTTCTCCGTCGAGAAACAATCCATCTTCGGCTTTCTCGGCCCGAACGGGTCCGGCAAATCCACGGTGATTCGCATGCTGTGCGGGATTTTGGAACCATCTGCGGGTACAGGACGCATCGCCGGCCACGATGTTTCGCGGGAAACGGATGCGATCAAAGGTTCACTCGGATACATGTCCCAGAGGTTCTCGCTCTACGACGAGCTGACAGCGGACGAGAACCTGCAATTCTACGCGCGGTTATACGGCCTGCGCGGCGAAACGATGAAAAAGCGCCGCGATGAACTGATTGCGCTCACGCACCTCGAACCGTATATCGACCGCCGGGCCGGGCAGCTCTCCGGCGGCTGGAAACAGCGGCTGGCGATGGCGTGCGCGCTGGTCCACAGCCCGACCGTCCTCTTTCTCGATGAGCCGACGGCCGGGATCGACCCGGTTGCACGACGCGAGTTATGGGACCTGCTCTTTGAACTGTCGAGCGGCGGCATGACGCTGTTCGTGACGACCCATTATATGGATGAGGCGGAACGCTGCACGCACGTCGGTTACATCTATATGTCGAAACTTGTAGTCTGCGGCGCGCCCGACGAGTTGAAGCAGTTGCCGGTCGTGAATCCGACGGGCACCAAGCGGCTCGACGTCACCTGCGACCACGTGACCGCGGGTCTGCGGGCGGTGCGCAAACTCGACGGGGTCCGCGCCGCGACGGTGTTCGGCCAATCGATGCACTTCCTGGTCGAAGAATCGATGCCGGAACAATCGATCCGCGACGCACTCGCCGGCGCCGGGATTCACAAGGTGGACATCCGACCGATCGGGCCGTCGCTTGAAGATGTCTTCGTGGTGCTGACCCGACAGCACTCGGGAGGTTCGACATGACATTCCAGATGCCGAAATTTCTGCGCGGTTTTCGGGCGATCCTCTACAAGGAGTTCATCGTCATCTTTCGCGACCGCACGACGTTGTTCTTCATGTTTTTCCCGCCGCTGCTGCAGATCATCGCGTTCGGGTTCGCGCTCGACAACGACGTGAAGCACATGGCGATGGCGGTGTACGACGAAGATCGGACCACGGACAGCCGGCAGCTCGTGGATGCGTTTGTGAACACGCAAACCTTTCGCGTCGTGAAGCGGGTGGACAGCCTGGCGGAGTTGGAGTCGATGGTGCGCCGTGGCAAGGCATACGCGGGATTGGAGATTCCGCCGGATTTCACACGGAAACTCCACGCGGGACAGAAGGCGGACGTACAGGTGCTGATCGACGGGTCGAACTCCACGACGGCGTTACAGGCCCTGAACACGGCGGTTGGTGTGGCGTTACAGCAATCGGTCGGCATTCTGCTCGGCGAGACAAGCCGGCGCGAACTGCCCGTGGAAGTGCGCCCGCAAGTGCTTTACAACCCTTCGATGCGGGCGCCAAACTTCTTCGTGCCGGGCGTCATCGGCACAGCGCTCCAGATTGCGACGGTGTTCGCGGCGGCGATGTCGATCGTGCGCGAGCGCGAACGCGGCACGCTGGAGCAGCTGCTGGTCAGTCCCATGTCCCGTTGGGGGCTCATGCTTGGCAAGATCGTCCCGTACCTGTGCGTGTCGATGACGATGGCCACGTTTCTTTTCGTGATCCTGCGCTGGGTGTTTTTCATACCGATCCGCGGCAGCCTGCTCATGCTGTTTGGCGCGGCGTTTCTTTACATCTTCGCGCTACTGAGCTTGGGGCTGCTCGTGTCTACGGTGGCCCAGAGCCAGAACGAAGCACTGCAGATGAGCATGACGGTGTTGTTGCCGTCGATTTTCTTTTCGGGATTCATCTTTCCCCGCGAGACGATGCCGTGGATCTTCTACGCGCTGAGCACGATCCTGCCGGCGACGTATTTTATTGAGTTGATGCGGGCAATCATCCTGCGCGGCGCGAGCTTTTCGGAATTCTGGCGACACCTGCTCATCCTCGCCGTGATGGGCGGTGTGCTCTTCTCGTTGTGCGCGCTACGCTTCAAGCGCAAGATCGCCTAGCCGCGCCCGGCAACTGCTCTGCGTTTTTCCAAGTAGGCTTTGACCGTGCGACGGTCGAGTTTGGTTCGGCGCGCGACTTCTTCGTACGTGCCGTGACGTTCGTAGAGGAGCTGGCAGTAGCCGGAGAGGATGGCGTCGGTGTCGAGGGTCCCGTGTTCCACGCCGGCTACCAACTGGGAACGCAAATCCGGCGCGATAGCCTTGTGGTCGCCGGCGTAGTGACGGGTCAGCAAGATGCGGCGGACGGCTTGTTCGAGTTCGCGTACGTTACCCGGCCACGGGTAATTCCGACCAAGCTCGGAGTCGAGAGCGGTCTGCACCATGTTGACAGCTTCGGTTGAGGCTTGGCCAGTAATACGCTGAACCAGATGAGCGACCAGATCGTCGAGTTCCTGAGTATCTTCGGCGATCCGTTGGCGCAGCGGGGGCACGGTAATGACATCCGAGCAGAGGCGGTAATAGAAATCGTCGCGGAACTGGCCCGTGGCGCGGAGTTGATCGAGCGGACGGTTGGTGGCGGCTATGACGCGTCCGCGGAAGCGTTTCTTGTCGTGGCTGCCGACCGGGGAGAACGTGCGTTCCTGCAACACATGGAGCAGTTTGATTTGCACAGGAATCGTGGCATCACCGATTTCATCGAGGAAAATCGCGCCGTGCGGGCTGCAACGCGACAGGACGCCTTCATGATCCTCCACCGCGCCCGTAAAGGCGCCCTTCTTGTGGCCGAACAATTCGGATTCGATCAGCGTCTCGGGGAACTGCGACAGGTTCAGCGAGACGAAGCCGCGTGTGAAGCTCTCCGCAAAACAATCCCGCCTTTCGTCGAAGGGGATGAACCCTGAGCGACCGATGGCGGCGGCGGCTGCGCCCTTGCCCGTGCCGGTCTCGCCGAGCAGCATGGTGGAGAAATCCTCCATGCGGTTCCAGAGATGGAGTTCGTACCAGCGAATGTTGTGGGTGAAGACGTTGTTCCAGAGATGGAGACGGAGCTGCCGCATGCAAGGACTACGCCCGATGAGGCCGCGGTCGATGAAGTAGTAGGCGCGACGGATTTGGTAGAAGATCGCGAAATAGCGGCGGGCTCCTGTGACTTCAAAACCGCGACGACTGAAAAGCGCGAGCGCCTTGGAGGCGAACGGGACAACGACAGGGCGAGTACCTGCCGCCATCTGGTCGGTGATGAGTTCGTCGAAGCTCATGAGAAAGCGGTGGTAGATCTCGTAGAGGAATGCGTACTGCAATAGTTCGCGGTCCTCGCCCGTGACCTGTTTGAGGTTCGTCACACCCGCGGCGTTCAGGGCATGGAGGTGATCATTCCAACGCGCCACCATCAATTTGATCTGTTCTTCATCCGTCACCGACGTATCGCAGTTCGCGATTCTGCGCTGTTGGACGGCAAACTCGTCGCTGAAGGGATTGATGAACGAAGCCTGGGAGACAATCTGCAGGAACTCACGGCTCGCGGCAGGGAGCTGCTTCGATGACATACATTAAATGTATATATTACATTCATTTAATGTCTACTACCAAGTGAGACGGTCGGGGTTCAATTCTCGTATGTTGCTTTCCTGTAGGTACTACCGGATTTACCTCTTTTCTGGCATGCGCCACGCGTAAGGGATTTGGCAGAGGCAAATATGAACAAACTCAAACGAGTCCCAAGTTACCTGGCAGCCCTGGCTGGCATCGCAGTCATCGCCCTTCCCATCACGAGTGGGCCGCGCGGCTGGCATGACCGGATGAACGATCCCGTCGTGTTCCTGATGGCGCTGAGCTTCGCCGGCGCCGCACTGGTGATCTGGCCACTGGGAAACAACAATGGCGTCCAACCTTAGGAGGAGCAAACCATGAAACGGATCACGCTCATCACCACTGGTATCGTCGCCGCGCTGGCGGTTGGCTGTGCCACGCAGCGGGTCCAGCGGGCGAGCATTGTTGATTTTCTGTACCCGAACAAGGAACGGCCCATCGAACAGGCGTGCGTGCCGACGTTGTCGTTGCCGATGGACGTTGGGATCGTGTTCGTGCCGGGAAAGAACCCGTACGAGGAATCGGCGTTGACCGAAAAGGAAAAGATCGCGCTGATGGAACGGGTGGGCGAGCAGTTCAAGGCGTATCCGTTCATTCGTTCGGTGAATCCGATTCCGACACAATACCTGCAGCCCGGAGGAGGCTTTCCCAACCTCGAACAGGTCGGCACAATGTTCGGGGTGGATGTGATTGTCCTGCTGTCGTACGACCAGGCGCAGTTCACCGACGAGCACCAACTGGCGGCGCTCTCATACTGGACGCTGGTTGGCGCGTACGTGGTACCGGCGGAACGAAACACGACGCACACCATGATCGATGCCGCAGTGTATCACCTGCCGAGCCACAAGATGCTGTTCCGAGCGCCCGGCATCAGCCGGGTGCGGCGGCATTCCACGCCCGTCGACCTGATAGCAGCGTTGCGAGAGGATGAACACCAAGGGTTTACGAAGGCAAGTGATGACCTGGCGGTCAACCTCAAGGAGCAGCTCGATGTGTTTCGCGAGAAGGCCCGCAAGGCACCGGACGAGTACAAGGTCGTCGCCAAGACGGGGTACGATCTCAAGGCGGTCGGCGAACTCGATGGCGTAACGTTGCTACTGCTGGCTGTGCTTGCTGGGGGGACATGCTTGTGCGTTCGCGATCAAAGTTCCCGTGGGTAACGCTGGCGGTGATCGTGCTTGCTGTAGTGGCGAGGACGGTCCCGGCGCTGTCGCGCTGGTTGGTGTTCGACCGCGCCGCCATCATCGATGGCCAGTGGTGGCGGCTGGTGACCGGCAACTGGGTACATTTCTCGACTGACCACCTGCTGGCGGACACGGTTGCCGTCGGGGCTGCGGGCAGTTTGATTGAACGAAGGGAAGGGACACGGCCGATTTGGTTTTACGCGGCGACTGCGATCGGGGTGGGGTTGGCCGTGCTGTTTCTTGCACCGGGGATTGCCGCATACGGGGGATTATCCGGAGTAGCTTGCGGCGCCTTCGGATACCTCGCGCTCGATGAAATCAGACGATCCAGGGTGCGTCGGTGGTTGCCTGTTTTGGTTTTGGGGTTGCTCGTTGCGAAGTTGGGGTGGGAATACGGGACGGGACGGGCGCTATTCGTGAATACGCACGACGGCATGATGGTCCTGCCGCTGGCACACGTGGCCGGTTTGTTGAGTGGTTTCGGATATTGGGCGTTCGACGCTCGGCTGGCGCGCCAATAACTGAAAGGGGTGATGTCCGTTGGGAGACAACAAGGTAATGCGTCAGCCAAGTCGGGGGGGGCGGGCACTGTGCCCGCCCCTTAAAACTTGAAATAGACCGGCGGGAAGCTTCGCCCGCATTTGTATCCAGTTAGGTTGAAGCCCGGACGGTTTTGGTGCTGACACCCGACCCGGCCTCCCAGCGGGCGGATTTGTGACCTGAATGTGTCACGTACTCCCCGGATCTGTCATGACCGTCTTCCAGGGTAAAAAAGCGCGTAAAACACGCATAAGGTCTGACTTTTTGGGTCTTTTCCAGATTTCAGGTCCCAATGCGCTTTTGTTCTTGCAACAGGCAGGAGAAAGGCTAATAATTGTTGACTAGACCGAGGCAGTACAAGAAGAGAATGGTATTCACTGAATAATGGCCACCGGGCGCAAGGCGGTGTGGCTCGAACGTCGAAAGGAGAAAGGTTAAGATGCGCAAGATGACAGCGGTTTGGTTGGATAGGGTGGCCAAGCGCGCCTTTACGCTTATCGAGTTGCTCGTGGTCATAGCCATCATCGGCATTTTGGCGGCGATGTTGTTGCCCGCCCTGAACAAGGCCCGGGAGAAAGCCAATCAGGCCTATTGTCTCAATAGCATGCACCAGTGGGGCTTGGGCTTTAACCTCTATCAGGACGACTGGAGCGAGTATTTTCCCTACGAGGGCAACGCATCGGATGCGATCAATGCAAATTTCAACCCGGCCGCCTGGTACAATGTAATTCCACCTTACCTGGGTCAGCCCAGTTTGACTCAACTCTATAACGCTAATAAGCAACCAGTGCCTTCCACGAAGAGCATCTGGATGTGTCCGAGCGCGAAGAATAAGACCGTCGACCCGGCAACCTTGACGCTTGCGAACCCATTTTTTATGTATGCGTTCAACTCACGCATGGATCCAAACGGAGCGAGACAATTCAAGCGTTCGGATTTGACCGAGCCCACCACCACCATCGTTCTCGCAGAGAGCGACGAAGGCAGCTTCTCGACGGCAACGGGCAACCATTGCCCGCCCCGGCACTCGGGTGGCGGCAATTTCGTTATGGGCGATGGCCACGCGGAATGGGTCGGGCTTAACAGCTACGCCAGGCAGGGTAATCCCGCCGGATGTCCCGCGTTTCTTAATTTCTCGGAGTCGGACTCCTCGTCGTTGGGCGATTGGAAGAAGGGCGTGCCTTATCATTGGTTTCCTTTTGCGGGCGCCCCGACCTAAGCGGGGTCGGTGCGGGAATAGTTAATGCTTTTGGGTAAACCTCTAAACAAAAAAGACGGAAGAAAGAAGCAGGGAGAGGATAATGAAGAAGATTATCATTTCGGTCATTGCATTGGCGGCGGCGCTGGCAACGGGCGCTTGGGCGGCTAATTTCACACCTGGGAACATAGTGGTTTATCGCGTCGGCGACGGGTCGACAAACGCCCTGGTAAGTTCCGGCAGTCCGGTTTTCCTGGATGAGATCAACATCGCTGACGGAAGCACGGTCCAGTCGGTTTCAATCCCCACCAACAGCTATTTCGGGGCGAACGCTCCACTGATTGCCAGCGGGACGGCGGTCTCGGAAGGGTTGATGACGCGGTCGATCGACGGGCGCTTTTTGGTCTTTACCGGCTTTGCGACGAGCATCGGGGCCGGCTCTTCTTCATTGGCCACTCTCCAAGCGACGACGGTTCCACGGGTAATCGGAACGATTGACCAGTCCGGCCATCTGAACACGTCCACGATACTCACCAACTCACTGTCGAATGCGGAAGATATCCGTACAGCGGTGAGCACCGACGGGACCAATCTCTGGTTGAGCGGCGACAGCAGCGGTTTGCGCTATACGACACGGGGATCCACCTTGGCCGCGCAACTCAGTAGTTTCGTGACCAATCTTCGCCAGGTTAATATCTACAGTAACACGCTCTATTTCAGTGATGCGTCCGGTACCGCGATCCGCATTGGCACGGCGGTGACCAACGGGATCCCGAACACCTCGACGAATGCTTTGCCAACACTGGCCGGCACCGGTTTTCAGGCCAGCCTATCGAACTTTCCAGCGGGCACAGGCAGTCCGTATGCCTTCGCGCTTTTCCAATTGCCCGGCGGTACCAACACGCTGAACACGCTGTATGTGGCCGACGACGGCGGTAACGGCGGGATCTACAAGTATTCATTGATGAACAACGGCACGTGGGTTTCCAACGGAGTGGTGCTCTTTACCAACGCGCGCTACCTGGTTGGCACCAATGACAGCTCTGGCAACGTGCAACTGTATGCCGCGGGCAGCCCCCCCGCCGGAGCGGCCCCCTACTTTGGTGGTGGCAACCTCGTTAGCTACACAGACACAACCGGGTTCAATCAACCGCCTACCGGCAATGGCGATATCGGCGGCATCGGTGGCTACGTCAATTGGGCGATCAGTCCGCCGTCCAACGCGGGTTTTCACGGGATCGCGCTGGCCCCGGTTGGGAGCGAGACGTTTCCTGCGGGAGCGGGCCAGATTTCGGTGGGACCGATCACGGGATTCACCTCCAGTGGCTTAAGCGGCGGTTCATTTGCGGCCACGAAGACTTACAACATCGCCAATCCGGGTACGAACACGGTGACCTGGGCTGCCAGCGCAAGCGCAGGTTGGGTGAGTCTCTCGGCTAGCAGCGGCACGCTCATCGGCGGCGCCAGCGCTAATGTTGTTATCTCGTTTGCCGCGGGCCCTGCGGCCGCCCTGAGCGCCGGCACCAACACAGCCAGTGTCACGTTTACGAACAACACTGCAGGCAACACCGGATTTGATGCGACGTCGCGCGCAGTGACACTGATCATCAGCGATCAGACGCTGACGCCATCGACAGACTACACGATCTCCGGTGTACCCGGCGGACCCTTCAACCCGGCGAGCAAGGTGTACACCTTGAGCAATGGCGTGACGCCAGGCACCATCACCTACACGGTTAACAAGTCGGCCAACTGGCTGCGCTTGAATGGTTCCGTGGCCAACTCCCTGACAGGGACGCTGAGCGGGGGTGCCAGCGCGGCGATTACCGTGGCATTTGATACCAACAACGCCAATGCGCTGGTTGCGGGCAATTATTCGGATGACATAACTTTTAGCAATGCGACGGCTAATACACTTATTGACGACCGTATCGCCGCCCTTAACGCTGGCGCAATCTACTTCTGCGATGACTTCAGCACCTTCAACCAGAACACCGACCTGGTGGGCCAGCAAGGTTGGACGCAGGTGGGTACGATATCCGCTGCGGCGCTGCAGGTAATTGGCGGGAAAGTTACGATTCCAGCTGCTGTGGTGGCTGACAATCAGGATGCATACAAGAATGTCATATTTACCACCAACCACACCATCTTTGCAGGCATGGTGCTGTCCGTCAGTAACGCGCCAGCGACCGCTCCGTCGTTCTTTGCGGCCTTGAATGTAACGACGAACGGTACCACGGGCAGCAACTTCGCCAATTACCGGTTCAGTGCCATTGCTACCAACAGTGGTTTTGCATTTGCCGCGCGTGTCACCGGCCAAGCCCAGGATCCGTTTACGTATGGCACAAACACCCTTACCTACGGTACGACGTACCAGGTAGTCATCCAGACTGATATCGCTGGCTCCAATATGACGGTGTATGTCAATCCAACGAGTGGGATCCTTGGCGCACAAACGCCGTACATGGTTCATGTAATAGGTGCAGGAGCGGCTCCGCCGTTGTCCGTCGGCGACATTGTCATCTCGCAATTTGGCAACGGCACGACCGCTCTCCAAGCGGGCATAAGCATCAGCAAGGTCTGTGTTTCGACCAATTATGCGGATGTTTACAATGGTACAGCCATCGGGGGCGGCCCGACGGATCCGTTTACCGCATGGCAGGCCCAATACTTCACCGGCAGCCCCTTGAGTTCAGCGCCAGGCGCAGATCCACTGGGTAAAGGCATCAGCAACACCAATCAGTTCCTGGCGGGATTCAATCCTACCAATGCTTCGGCATACGTGCATATCACTGCTGTCTCGAAGGTGAACGCTGGTACGGACATCCGTGTGGACTATCTGGGCGCCAGCGGCAACAGCAGCACCACGCCACCCATGGCTTCCCGCACCAATGTGCTGGAATTTACCGCAGGCAGCGGCGGAAATTACAACAGCAACAGCTTCGCGAGCACCGGTCAGACCAACATCCTCAGTGGCGGAGTTGGACTCGGGACCTTGACCAACATGGTGGATCCGGGCGGGGCGACCAACGTCCCGTCACGATACTACCGTGTCCGTGTGTTGGTGCCGTAATTAAGCAAAGTTTGAAATCGAAAGCGCTGGTGCTTCTCAACATTCTGTTGGGGAGCATCAGCGCTTCTCTTTTGTGTAGCTTGGTGACCACCGTGCGCCCGGCGCCGACCATTTTGTGCTTGCATTAGGGTCGAGAAAAATAGTAATAATTGTTGACTACGCTGAGGCAGTGGGGCCGCACGGGAAAGCGCCTGATTGATTAAATGATGATCGCCAGCCGCAAGAGTTGTGCGGCCCGCAAATTGTGTTTAGATTTGGATTTAGATTAAGGAGAACAGCAACATGCGTAAGCTGATTGCGGTTTGGTTGGGAAGGGAGTCCAGGCGCGCCTTCACGCTCATCGAGTTGCTTGTCGTTATCGCGATCATCGGCATCCTGGCGGCGATGCTGTTGCCCGCGCTGAACAAGGCCAGAGAAAAAGCCTATGCGGCGACGTGCATCAGTAATATGCACCAATGGGGTTTGGGCATTAACATGTACTGTGATGACTGGAACGATTCTTTCCCGTACGAAGGCGACTCAATGAACCCGATTAATGCCGTCAACAACCCGGGTGCCTGGTACAATGTGGTGACTCCCTACCTGGGACAACCGCGGTTGATGGACCTATACGCGGCGGGAAATCCACCGACGCAGTACTCATCAAAGAACATCTGGACTTGTCCCAGTTCGAAAAGCAACGTTACCGCCGCAGCCTTGAGCTTTTCGAACCCGCTGTTCATGTACGCGTTCAATTCGCGGATGGACCCCAATGGTGCAGCTACGTTCAAGCGCGGGGATTTGACCGAGCCCACCACCACGATTGTTCTCGGGGAACGCGCGGAAGACGGTATCTCCAACGTAACAGGCCAGAACTGCCCGGCCCGGCACTCAGCTGGCGCGAACTTTGTGATGGGCGATGGCCATGGGGAGTGGGTCGCGGCTAACAACTTCTGTCGACAAGGTTTCCCCGGCTGCCCGGCGTTCCTCAATTTTGCAGAGACAGACTCTTCGGCTTTGGGCGACTGGAAGAAGGGTGTACCCTACCATTGGTTTCCTTATAAGGGTGCATCGACCTAAGCAGGGCGGTTGTGGAACGGTAAATGCTTTTGGGTGAACCTCTAACAAGAATGCAGGCAGTAAGAAGCAGGGGGAGGACAATGAAGAAGATCATTAAAACGGTGATTATATTGGCGGCTTTGTCGTTGGCGACGGGCGCCTGGGCGGCCAACTTTACAGCAGGCAATGTTGTGGTCTATCGCGTCGGCGATGGCTCGACCAATGCCCTGGTGAATTCCGGCAGCCCGGTCTTTTTGGATGAATACGATCTGAATGGAAATCCCGTCCAGTCGATCTCAATTCCCACCAACGCGTATTTCGGCGCGAACGCCCCGCTGATTGCCAATGGCGCGGCGTCTGCAGAAGGATTGATGACCCGGTCTGTGGACGGACGGTTCCTGGTTTTCACCGGCTTCGCGACCAGTATCGGGGCCGGTTCTTCAGCTTTGGCCTCGCTGAGTGCGCAGACGGTTCCGCGGGTGATCGCGACGATGGACCAATCCACGCGCCTCAACTCAACCACTTTGCAAACCAACACACTCTCGAGTGGGGATGACATCCGCAGCGCGGCAAGCACGGACGGCACGAACATCTGGTTTAGTGGCGATAGCAGCGGCATTCGGTACACGACCCGGGGTTCCACGGCGGCGACGCAGCTCGAGCCGGACCTGACCAACATCCGCCAGGTTAACATTTACAACAGCACACTTTACTTCAGTACTGCCTCCGGTACCGCGATTCGACTCGGTGTCGTGACGAACGGCCTGCCCACGACCAGCGGCAGCACGTACACCAATCTTCCCGGCACGGCAACCACCAACGGCAGCCCGTATGCTTTCGCGTTTTTCAACCTGCCGGGCGGTCCAAGCCCGATCAACACGCTGTACATCGCCGATGACGGCGGCACCGGCGGTATTTACAAGTGGTCCCTCGTTGGCAGTTCCTGGGTGTCGAACGGCGTGGTGCTCTTTACGAATGCGCGCTATCTGGTGGGCACCAATACTTCCGGCGGCAACGTCAAACTGGTTGCGGCGGGTGCCCCCGCGGCCGGTGCCGGCCCTTATTTCGGCGGCGGCAATATGGTTGGTTACACCGACACGACCGGCTATAATGCGGCGCCGGTAGGTAATGGCGATCCGGGTGGTATCGGTGACGTTGCTGATTGGGCGGTCAATCCTCCGGCTAATGCGGCCTTCCGTGGGATCGCGTTCGCTCCCGTTGGTAGCGAGACATTTCCCTCGGGGTCACCGCAGCTTTCGGTTGGACCGATAACGGACGTCTTTTTCTCCAAAGGATTCACCGGCGGGCCGATCACGTTCACAAAGAATTACTCGGTGGCCAACTTCGGTGTCGGCACGATGACCTGGTCGGTGAGTGCCGCCAACAACTGGGTGGGATTGTCCCCGTCGAGCGGGACGCTGGGATCTGGCGGCAGCATCACGGTTACGGTTTCGTTTAATAACGCGAATGCCAACGCGCTGGCTCCCGGGACGAATGTGTCGAGCATCTCGTTCACGAACTCGACGTCGGGTAACACTGGTTCTGATTTCACGACCCGCCCGGTTACGTTGATACTGTCTCAAATCGGGGTCACCCCGTCATCCAACTACTTTGCGAATGGCCCTGTGGGCGGTCCGTACACCCCCAGCACCCAGATCTATACATTGACCAACGGCTCCGCAAACTCGCTGTCATGGGGGGCAAGCGCCGTGTCCTCCAATTGGTTGACGTTTACGCCGAGCAGCGGCGCGATAGCGGCCGGTGGGACCGCCAACGTCACCGTCGCGATCACCAACGCGAATGCCCTTGCCCTGTCTCGTGGCGCCTTCGTCGATACGATCATGTTTACCAATTCCGCCTCCAGCGATCCCGGCAATGCCGCACGATCCGTTAGCCTCTTGACCGGGGGAGGATTTACGTCAAATAACCTCGTGATTTATCGCGCAGGCGACGGCGTAGCCGCTCTGAATAATCAACCCACGCCGGTCTTCATCGACGAATACACCCGGAGTGGAGTTCTGATCCAGACGGTTCCGGTTTCAACCAACAATTACAGTTGCTCTGGTGTTGCCACCGCCGAAGGATTGATGACCCGCTCGACGGACAAGCACTACCTTGTTTTTGTCGGGTACGGAACAAACAAACTTTATGGCGCTCCAGCGCCGGCCTCCCTCGCGAGCGTTGTTCCGCGCGTTATTGGTCGCGTCGATGGCAACTGCAATGTTGACGTGAGCACTCGGTTGACGGATTACTGCTCCGGCAGCAACCCGCGCGCGGCGGTGAGCACCAACGGGGTGGACATGTGGGTTGCGGGCGCCACCAACGGTGTTCGGCACACCTTCTTGGGAGCCACCTCTTCGAGCGATGTCTGTACCAACCCCGTCCAGAACTTCCGGGCGCTCAACATCTACAGTAATCAACTTTATGCCGGCACGGCGTCCGGATCGGTACGCATCACGACCGTTGGCTCCGGGTTGCCCACCACGGACAGCCTCGCTGTTAACCTGCCCGGTTACAGCACCAACGAAGTCAGCCCGTATAATTTCGTGCTGTTCCAGTTGAAGCCCGGAGGGACGGATCCTTTCGATACCCTTTACGTCGCTGATGACCAGAACAACAGCGGCGCCTCCGACAACGGCAATGGGGCCGTCTTCAAATGGTCGTTGGTTGGCGGTAATTGGACCAGCAATGGCTTTGTGATCATTCATGCGGTGCGCGGGTTGGCCGGAGATGTTTCAATCGTCGGCACCACGACCAACGTGAACCTGTTTGCCGTCGGCTCGCAAAATAGCACCGGGGGTAGTGGTACGCTCACTGCCTACACGGACTCGACCGGCTATAATGCTGCCCCGTCTGGCAACGGTACGACTAATGGGACCGTGGCCATTGCAACCGCGTCAGCTAATAAGAGGTGGGATAGTGTCTCCCTGGCCCCCGAGATTCCGAATACCGCCGCCATCTCGCTCACCCCGGGAGATTTCATTGTCATTGATGGGCCGAGTTCGGTTACCACGAATTCCAAGAATTACCTGGTGTCTGACGTCAGCAATAGTTCGATGACCTGGACTGCCACGTGGACGTCGAGCTGGCTGAGCCTGTCGCACTACGGCGGGGCTCTCGCTGCCGGCGGGGACACGAACGTCGTGGTTTCCATCAACGGGAATGCGACCACCCTTGCGAATGGGACTTATTTGGACACGATTAGCTTCGTCAACACGGTTAACGGCCAGGGCAACACGACCCGCGGGGTGTCGCTGACGATCACCGGGAGCGTGGTGGTTGTGGGTGGGTACGCCGCGTGGCAGACCCAGTATTTTGGTTGCACCGGCTGTCCGCAGGCACAGGGCGGGGCCGATCCGTTTGGCAAGGGAATGAGCAACACCAACCAGTTCCTGGCGGGATTTGATCCCACCAATAAATCCGCCTATGTCCACATCACCGCCGTCTCCAAGACGAACGCTACGGACGTCCGCGTGGACTACCTGGGGGCCAGCGGTAATAGCAGCAACCCGCCACCGATAGCGTCGCGCACCAATGTGCTGGAGTTCACCACGGGTACTGGTGGCAATTACAACAGCAACAGCTTCGCCAGCACGGGTCAAACCAACATCCTGAGTGGCGGGGCGGGCCAGGGATTGCTGACCAACATGGTGGATCCGGGCGGTGCGACCGCAGGCGCAACGCGATACTATCGCGTTCGCGTGCTGGTGCCGTAATTGTAAGCAAAGTCTGAAATCGAAAGCGCTGGTGTTCCCAAATTGGGGACACCAGCGCTTGTTTTTAGGAATTAATTTTGCTGCGGACGGCGTTGGCCAGAGTGGTGTTACCTTTTTGGATCGCCAGGTCGAGGGCCTTGCGGTAATGCTGTGACGCCTCGGTTGTTCGACCTTGCGCGGCAAGCATCAAGCCCAGATTGAAGTGTGCCTCCGCGTAGTCGGGTTTAATCCGCAATGCCTGCTCCCAATGTTTCATCGCCTCCGGGACCCGGCCTGATTCAGCCAGGGCGACTCCCAAATTATAGTGAGCTTCGGCGAAATCGGGTTTAAGCCGCAGCGCCTCGTCATAATGCCCGATCGCTTCCTGGAACCTGTCCAGTTGCGCCAGGGTAACTCCGAGATTGTAGTGGGCCTCGGCAAGATCAGGCTTGATCTGTAGCGCCTGTTGAAACTGTTCGATGGCCTCTTCTGGCTTGTCAGCCTGACGGAAGACGGTACCCAGGTTGTTGTGGGCGAGCCAGGCATCGGGATTTTTCGCCACCGTATCCCGCCAGAGAGTTTCGAGATCGCGATAGGCGTGCGCCTGCCCCCAGGTGGCGGTTCCCAACAGCAGCAGAACGATGGAGCCTGCCAGGGGCCCAAGCCCGCGACATCGCTGGCCGGCTTGTTGGAAGACCGCTGCGCAGGCGCCAACAGCCAACGCGATCAGCCCGATGCCGGCCAGATACTGAAAATGATCGGCAACATAGGAGTAGCGGAAGGGATAGACATTGATGAAACCCAACGCGGGCGCCAGGGTGATCCCGAAAAACAACACGGCCACCAGCGGCCCTTTTCCAATCCGGGCTCGCAGGGACCACAGCGCGACCAGCACCATCACGGCGGCCAATGGATACGAATACTGCCAGGCCGCGCCGGCATCGATTTCCCAGTGCGGGTAAATGAAAGTAAGGTGGCGCGGCCAGCACAGTTTACCCGCGTAGAACCACAGGGCCCGTCCCGCAATGAGACAACGCTGGACAAACGACAGATTCCAGTCCGTTCCGACGGCGACCAGGTGTTGCTCCATCCATCTCGTCATGAACCCCGCCACGGCCCCCAGGACAAACCACGGCGCCAACGCCAGGCCGTCCCGCCTCTCCAGCCGACCTGTTTTCCACCAGATCAGCAACAGCAGCACTGCCGGTAACGAACATGTCACCGTTTTGCTTAACAGCGCGCATACAAACAATCCCAAGGCCAGCCAATAGAACCGCCAGTCCGACTTGCGGGCTGGCTCCCCGGCCGTTAACGGTCGAAATCGGAGCCAGGCCAGCGCGGCCAATAGGTAGAATAGTCCCGAAAGGGTGTTCTTGCGCTCGGTGACCCACGCCACCGATTCCACGGTCACAGGATGAAGAGCGAAGATGGCCGCGGCCCACCATGACCCCGCAATCCCCAGCCGCCGCAGCACGCGCCACAGCAGCACTGCGTTCGCGGCATGCAGGAGGACATTGACCAGATGATACCCGAACGGCCGCACCCCCCAGAGATGGTACTCCGCCCAAAAGCTGGTAAAGACCAGGGGGTAATACTGGTAGGTAACCCCGGGCCTGAACCAGATCGCTTCCAATCCACCCAGGGACCGAAGCGTCGGGTTGTCCGTAACATAGGAGTCGTCATCCCAAATGAATCCCCCGCGCAGCGCCGGGAGGTAGGCCACCACCGTCAGCAAGATGATCAATGCCGCGCCTGCGGCCGGAGCTTTCCACGCGTCCTTCATCAGTTGGGTTGCCCTTCTTATCGCGCCATCCCGTTCTCCATGTCAACGGCAACCCAACCAGCGCCAATCTGGCTCCGCATCGCCTATGATAGGAACGGGGAATGTCCAACCTAGGGCAGGTCGGACTGCCCCATGAGATAACGGTCACACTCGCGGGCGGCGCCCCGTCCTTCATTGAAGGCCCAGACCACCAGGCTTTGCCCGCGGCGACAGTCCCCCGCTGCGAAGACGCCGGGGATACTGGTCGTGTAAGCGCCATGGAGCGCTTTCACGTTGGAACGCTCGTCGCGTTCGATACCCAACTGCTGGAGCAATTGGTCTTCCGGGCCGAGAAAACCCATGGCGAGCAGCGCGAGTTGGCAGGGGACAATCTTTTCCGTACCGGCAACTTCCTTGGGTACGAACCGTCCCTTGTCATCTTTCTCCCACGCAATCTGGACGATTTCGACTTCCTTCAAGCGGCCCTGCTCGTCGCCGATGAAACGCCTCGCGGTCACGCAATAGACACGCGGATCGTCCCCGAAAATCGCCGCCGCTTCTTCCTGACCGTAGTCGAGTTTGTACACCTTGGGCCACTCGGGCCAGGGATTATTGCCCGCGCGCTGAAGCGGGGGTTTCGGCAAAATCTCAAGTTGGACGAGGCTCTTGCAACCGTGACGCATCGAGGTGCCCACGCAGTCGGTACCCGTGTCCCCGCCACCGATGACCATGACATCTTTCCCCTCGGCAGAGATGAATTCGCCGTTGCGATGGCCACTGAGCACGCTCTGCGTGTTGGTGGTGAGAAATTCCATCGCGAAATGTACGCCCTTGAGCTGGCGTCCTGCGATTGGCAAATCGCGCGGTTTGGTGGCGCCAGTGCAGAGGACGGTCGCATGAAATTCTTCCAGGAGTTTCTTCGCCGGATAATTCTTTCCGACTTCGGTTTTGGCGAGGAACTCCACCCCTTCACTCGCAAGCAAGTCAACGCGGCGTTGCACGAGACTCTTATCGAGTTTCATGTTCGGGATGCCGTACATCAGCAACCCGCCGATACGGTCAGCCCGCTCGAAGACGGTCACGGTGTGGCCGGCCCGGTTGAGTTGCGCCGCGGCGCAGAGGCCGGCGGGTCCGGAGCCGATGACCGCCACGCGTTTGCCGGTACGCGCTTTCGGCGGCTCGGCGGTAACCCAGCCCTCGTCCCAGCCGCGGTCGATGATCGCCACCTCGATATTCTTGATGGTGACGGCCGGTTCGTTGATGCCGAGGACGCACGAGCCTTCGCAGGGAGCGGGACAGACGCGGCCGGTGAATTCGGGAAAATTATTGGTCTTGTGCAGCCGCGCCAATGCTTCTTTCCATAGCCCGCGGTACACGAGATCGTTCCACTCAGGTATCAGGTTGTTGATCGGGCAGCCTGAGGCCATACCGCTGAGCAAGGTGCCGGTGTGGCAGAAGGGAACGCCACAATCCATGCAACGCGCCCCCTGCTCCTGAAGCTTCTGGACGGGCATGTGCAGGTGGAATTCTTTCCAGTCACGAATCCGCTCCTGCGATGAGCGGTCCGCCGGCAGCTCGCGTTTGATCTCCAGAAATCCAGTTGGCTTGCCCATTTTATTGCAAATCAGTTCCCGCCGACGCGCGCCAGGCTATGGGCGTTTTCTTCGAAGGCAGCCATGACCGCCTCTTCGCCGCTGAGGCCAGCGGCTTTCACCCGCTTCGTGGCCTCGATAACGCGCTTGTAGTCCTTCGGCATGACCTTCACGAACTTCGGGGCCATATCGTCCCAAAGTTTCAGGATGTTGCGCGCCCGCTCGCTGCCAGTGTATTCCGCGTGCCGCTGGATCATCGCCCGTACTTCCTGGATTTCCTCGGGATCTTCCAGTTTCTCCAACCCGACCATCGCCGGGTTGCAACGCTGCGGAAAATCACCGACCACATCGAGGACGTAGGCGACACCACCGCTCATGCCTGCCGCGAAATTTCGGCCAGTCAGGCCGAGTACGACCACGCGCCCGGCGGTCATATACTCGCAGCCATGATCGCCGACGGCTTCGACGACGGCGCGCACCCCGCTGTTACGGACTCCAAATCGTTCGCCAGCCATGCCGCGAATGTATACCTCGCCACCCGTAGCGCCGTAAAGCGCGACGTTGCCGATAATGATGTTCTCCTCGGGCACGAACGTGGAACCCACGGGCGGATAGACGATGATCTTGCCGCCGCTGAGTCCCTTGCCCACGTAGTCGTTGGCATCGCCCTGGAGCGTCAGCGTCATGCCCCTGGGCATGAACGCGCCGAAGCTCTGGCCCGCGCTGCCTTTGAAGTGCAGCTTGATGGTGTCATCGGGCAGGCCTTCCGGCCCGAAACGCCGCGTGAGTTCGCTGCCTGTAATTGTTCCGACGACCCGGTTCGTGTTGCTGATCGGTAATGTTGCGCGGACCTGCTCGCGTCGCGCCAGCGCCGGTTCGCAAACTTTCAGCAGCAACTGCTTGTCAAGGGAGTGTTCCAAACCATGATCCTGGCCGATCTGGCGGGAGCGGCCCACGTCAGCAGGCATGTCCGGTTGGTGAAATACCTTGGAGAAATCCAGTCCGCGTGCCTTGTAGTGGTCGAGCGCCTTCTTCACGTCGAGACGGTCAACGTGTCCGACCATCTCGACGATCGTGCGGAACCCGAGCTGCGCCATCAATTCGCGGACTTCCTGCGCGATGAAGCGCATGAAGTTGACAACCGACTGCGGGTCGCCGGTAAATTTCGCGCGCAACTGCGGGTCCTGGGTGGCCACGCCAACCGGGCAGGTGTTGAGGTGGCACACGCGCATCATGATGCAGCCGAGCGTGACCAGGGGCGCCGTGGCGAACCCGAATTCCTCGGCGCCCAGCAACGCGGCGATTACCACATCCCGTCCGGTCTTGAGCTGGCCATCGGCTTCGACATAGACGCGGCTGCGGAGATTGTTGAGCACGAGCGTTTGCTGGGTCTCGGCGAGGCCCAGTTCCCACGGCGTGCCCGCGTGCTTTATGCTCGAAAGCGGCGAAGCCCCTGTGCCGCCGTCATGGCCGCTGATGAGAATAACGTCAGCGTGCGCCTTCGCGACGCCCGCCGCGACGGTGCCGACGCCGATTTCGCTGACGAGCTTGACGCTGATGCGGGCATGCTCGTTCGAATTCTTGAGGTCGTGGATGAGTTCCGCCAGGTCCTCAATCGAATAGATGTCGTGGTGTGGCGGCGGTGAAATGAGGCCCACACCCGGCGTGGAATGGCGCACCTTTGCGATCCAGGGATAAACTTTCGCGCCGGGCAGCTCGCCGCCCTCGCCAGGTTTTGCGCCCTGTGCCATCTTGATTTGAAGTTCCCGCGCTTGTGTAAGGTAATAGCTCGTCACGCCGAAACGACCGCTGGCCACCTGTTTGATCGCGGAATTCTTGCTGTCGCCGTTGGGCATGGGCTGGTAGCGATCGGGGTCCTCGCCGCCTTCGCCGGTATTGCTCTTGCCGCCGATGCGGTTCATCGCGATGGCCAGGGCTTCGTGGGCTTCCTTGCTGATGGAACCGTAACTCATTGCGCCGGTCTTGAATCTCTTGACGATGGAGTCCACCGATTCAACATCTTCCAGCGGAATAGGTTCCGGAGAGAATTTGAGATCGAACAACCCGCGCAAGGTGCAGAGGCTGCGCGACTGATTGTTGACCAGGTCCGAATATTCCTGAAAGACCTTGTAGTTGTTCGTGCGCGTGGAAAGTTGCAACCGTGAAATTGTCCCGGGATTGAACAAGTGGCTCTCACCATCGCTGCGCCATTGGTATTGGCCGCCGGGATCCAGTGTCGCGCCGTTGACGATTCGATCGGGGAACGCATGACGGTGGCGCAGGCGAACTTCCTCGGCGAGTATGTCGATGCCGACGCCTTCGACCTGCGAGGCTGTTCCCGTGAAATACTTGTCGACAACCGAGTGATTGAGACCAATGGCCTCAAAGATCTGCGCGCCACAATAGCTCTGGATGGTCGAGATGCCCATCTTGGCCATCGTCTTGACGACGCTCTTGGTGACGGCCTTGAGGTAATTCTTGACCGCTTTCTTCTGGTCTATGTCCTTGACGATACCCTGGCGAATCATGTCGTCGAGTGTCTCAAACGCGAGGTAGGGGTTGATCGCACCCGCCCCATAACCGATCAGGAGCGCGAAGTGATGCACCTCGCGCGGTTCGCCGGATTCGAGGACGAGCGCCACGCGGGTGCGCGTGCCCTTGCGGATGAGATGATGATGCATGCCCGCGACGGCGAGCAATGCGGGGATCGCTGCGTTCTCGTGGTCGACGCCGCGGTCGGACAGAATAAGGATGTTGTGGTCTTCCTTGATCGCCTTGCTTGCCTTGCGGAACAGTTGATCGAGCGCCTTCTCCAGCCCCTTGCCACCTTCATCCACCTTGAAGAGAGTCGGCAAGGTGATGGATTTGAAGCCGGGATGGTTGATGTGGCGGAGACGCTCGAACTCCTCATTGCTGAGAACGGGGCCTTTGAGTTGGATCTGGCGGCAGTTTTCCGGCTGCGGATCGAGCAGGTTGCCCTCCGGACCAATCGTGGTGAATGTCGAGGTGATGAGTTCCTCGCGGATGCAGTCGATGGGCGGGTTGGTGACCTGCGCGAACAACTGCTTGAAATAGTTGTAGAGCAACTGCGGCTTGTTCGAGAGCACCGCCAACGGCGTGTCGGTGCCCATCGAGCCGAGCGGCTGGACGGCGTCCTTGGCCATGGGCGCCAGGATGATGCGCAAGTCTTCGAAGGTGTATCCGAACGCTTGTTGCCGCAGGAGCACGGTCGCATGGTCGGGCTGATGCACGTGAGCCGGCTTGGGCAGGTCTTCGAGATCTACCAGGCCCTGCTGAAGCCACAGGCGATACGGTCGCTCCGTGGCGATCTTCTGCTTGAGTTCCTCGTCTGCAACGATGCGGCCGAGCTTCGTATCGACGAGGAACATGCGGCCCGGCTGGAGCCGACCTTTTTGTAGGACACGTTCCGGCGGAATGTCGAGCACCCCAACCTCCGACGCCATGATGACCTGGTCGTCCTTCGTCACGTAATAGCGCGACGGGCGCAGTCCGTTACGGTCGAGGACGGCGCCGATCTGCACGCCGTCGGTAAACGCAATGGAGGCCGGGCCGTCCCACGGTTCGATCAGGCAACCGTGATATTCGTAGAACGCCTTCTTCTCGTCGCTCATGCTCTCGTGGCCCGACCACGGTTCGGGAATCATCATCATCATCGCGTGCGGCAGCGAGCGGCCGCCGAGCACGAGGAATTCGAGGCAGTTGTCAAACATGGCCGAGTCGCTGCCGTCTTCATTGATGATCGGCAGCAGCTTCTTCATGTCGTCGCCGAAAAGATCGGACTTCAACAACGACTCGCGGGCGTGCATCCAATTGATGTTGCCGCGGAGGGTATTGATCTCGCCATTGTGCGCGACGTAGCGATACGGGTGCGCCCGTTCCCAGCTCGGGAACGTGTTCGTGCTGAACCGCGAGTGCACCAGCGCCAGCGCGGAGGCAAAGGCGGGGTCACGCAGGTCGGGAAAGAACGGGTCCACCTGCTCGGGCATGAGCATACCCTTGTAGATGATCGTCTTGTAGGACAGGCTCGAAATGTAGAAGCGATTGCCGCCTTTGATGCCGGCGTAGCGAATACCCCGTTCGGCCAGCTTGCGGACGACGTACAATTTGCGCTCGAACGCCATGTCGTCTTTGATTTTTGGATCACGCGCGATGAACACCTGGCGAACGATGGGTTCCGAAGCGCGCGCCGTTTCGCCGAGCGTCGTGTTGGTAGTCGGGACCGTGCGCCAACCCAGCAGGCGATGCCCTTCGTTTTCGACGATTTCCTCAAAAAGCTTCTCGCACTTGTAACGCGCGGCAGTATCGGGAGGCAGGTACACCATGCCGACGCCGTATTCGCCGTATGTGGGCAGGGCGATCTTATCCTGGGCGCAGACTTTCTGGAGGAACTCGTGCGGGGTCTGCAGCAGAATGCCCGCACCATCGCCCGAGTTGGCCTCGCAGCCACATGCGCCGCGGTGCGCCAGATTCATCAGGATCGTGAGCGCGTTACGAACGATGTCGTGAGACTTCTGGCCCTTGATGTTCACGACAAAACCGACGCCGCAGGAATCGTGTTCAAACTGCGGGTCGTACAGCCCTTGTTTCTCGGGCCAACCGTAAGGCGTCATGGCGCGGCCTCCGTGCGATGACTACACTTCGTACCTTGTGAACTTCTGAGCCACATTTCGGGGTTTCCCTCGCTGTAATTACTGTATGAAATTACTCACAAACGCCACTTTTGTGTTGAATTCCAATCGAAAAGTAGCAAAACTATGAACGAAAACAAGCGAAATCTTCAGCTTTCCAGAACTATCGACGCGGAGGCTACATTGCGTACCATCGACGACCAAGAGCGAGCCATTATCAAGGCCCTAATCCGCGACCCGCGCCAGAGCAATAACTACATTAGTCGAGTTACCGGCGTGCCGACGCCGACTGTGCGACGGAAGCGCCAGCGCCTCGAAGACGAAGGGCTGCTCAACTATTTCGCAGCGATCGACATGCAGGAGACGGGCACCGGCACCTTCAGCGCCCGGCACCTGTATATCATTAAATTCCGCATCGGTATCACTGTGAAACAGATCGTGGACGAAATCAAGAGCGAGCCGAACGTGCGCTCGGTATTCACCGACCTTATTTACGAATCGCACATCGCGGAAATGGACGGACGCGTGGCGCTGGTGATGATCATCGAGGGGAAAGACGACGCGGATATCATTGAGAACGTCCAGGGGAAGATCGTGCCCTCGCTGCGCAAGAACCATGGGCCAGACTCGATTGAGGAAATCTCCACGTTGCGCCTCCTCAGCCCGATCCGCGTGTTCCATAATTACGTGCCCTTGGTGAACATGCACAACGGCGTGCTGCGCGCTGATTGGACTGACGACGCCATCTTCGTGGGCTAGGGTTGCCATCGCTTCCTCTTCCAGCAGGTCACTTCCCGTTGCAGTCCTGGTCTACGGCTTCCTTCAGCATCTCGAAGAAATCGGGAATGGCGGAGGTCACTCGGTTCCAATTTGAGATCAGGGGAATGCCGAGCGGGTCGCGGAGATATTCATCCGCGGCGAGACGGAGCGCGTTCGTGAACGCGCGCACCGCCAGCATTTCCTGATGACGGTCGAAGGGAAGGCCGTTGATCGCGGCGTCGTCCTCGTACTGTTTCACCGCATCCTGCGCCACGCGCAGGTAGCGAATGGTCAGCGTCTTGAAGAGCGCATCGGAGAGCACGAGCCCTTCCGTTGCCAGGTTGCGGAAGACGGATTTCGCGATGTCAGCACTCATTTTCATGAGTCCCTTGCGCTCGTCATCCGCGGAGAGGATCTGGTGTTTGTGTTCGTAGGTATCGCACAAATCGACCTGGCAGATTCGTTTGGCCGTGCAGTTGCGGAACACCTCGCAGAGCACGCCCATCTCCAATCCCCAATCACCGGGAATGCGGTTGATGCGCGCGAGGTCGGCGAGCATCGAGAACTCGCCCGAGAGCGGGTAGCGGAAGCTGTCGAGGAATACCAGGAGCGGCACCTCGCGCCCGAGGACTTTCTGCAGGGCGCGAATCAGCGGCGTGACCAGCAGCCGCGTGACGCGACCGTAGAAGCGGTCCGAGACACGGGCGTAGAAGCCCTTGCAGAATTCATAGTCCATGTTCGGACTCGCGAGCGGGAACACCAGCCGCGCGAGGAGTTCGCGGTCGTAGGTGCGGATGTCGCAATCGTGGAGCGCGATGATCTTGCACTGTTCGTCGGCCAGCACGAAGCCCGACGACAACCACATGTTACTGCCTTTGCCCGGACCGCCGATGGAAAGGTCGTTCTTGACCATCAATTTCATCAGCTTGCGCAGGCGCGGCCCGTCGCGCCAGAGGATTTTCACTTCTTGCGGCAGGGTGGAGAAAAAGCGGCGCGCTTGATCGAACTGGCGCTGGTCCGCGCGGTCGAGCCCCACGACGACCTGGCGGATGTAACGGACACCCCGCAGATGTCCCAGGATATTCCTGAGGGCCGGGCCTTCCAATTCGCTGTAGAGACAGGGCAGCACCAGCGCGATGGGCCGTCGCCCGGTGTATTCCGCCAGCGTTGCTTCGATCGCCTCGAGATCGTACTTGCCGAGACGATGGAACGTGCTGATGACGCCGCTTTGATGAAAGTCGCTCATGGCTTCATAAAGTGCTTCGCACCCGCCTGACCTGATTGTAAGATTACGCGGGGTCGACGGTGTGAAGCAATTTATTTTCTTGTCCGTCCGTTTGTTTATATGAGCGACGCGAAGGTCATTTTTTGGGACGTCTACGGCACGCTGGTCACGGCGCAACGCGGGAATCTCGACTCCCTGGTGCAACGCGAGGCCGAATTGCGCACAGTGTTTGAGCGCACCGTCAAGAATTTTGGCCTCGACGTTGCCCCGGAACGCCTGCATGACCTCTTCCTGCGCGGCATCCGGGCCGAACGCGAGGCGCGCGCGGCGCAAGGCGTTGCGCATCCCGAAGTGCGCATCGACGAAATCTGGTTCAAATTACTGGAGAAGTTTCGACCTGAGGACCCGCCCACGATCAATTTTGCGCGCGAGGTCGCGCTATTTTTTCAGCGGCAGGCCAACCCGGCGCAACTCCAACCGCACGCCTTTGACGTGTTGACCACGCTCAAGAAGCGGGGTTTTCGCCACGGGATCATCTCCAACGCGCAGTTCTACACGCCGATTGAGTTGTCCTTCCTGTTCCGCGACGAAAGCGCGTGCGCCATTTGCACGTACGAATCCATCTTCGACCCGCTGCTCGTCTTTTTCTCGTTTGACCTCGGCATTGCCAAGCCGGACCCGGCCATTTTTCGGCGCGCAGTTGAAGCGTTGACACGGGAGAACATCATGCCCGACGACTGCGTCTTCGTGGGCAATTCACCCGCCAACGACATTGCGCCCGCCCAGCATATCGGGTTCAAGACCGTTCTCTTTGCGCCAGAAGCCATCCCTGAATCCACAACGAAGCCCGACCTGGTGATTCACAACCTCGCGCAGCTTTTGGAATGGCTGTGAAGATCGCGATCCTGCACTACCACCTGCGACCCGGCGGCGTGGCGACCGTTATCCGCAACGCGCAACGCGCCCTGGCGGGGAAATTCGAAGTCCAGATCCTTGCGGATTTCGGTTACGACGAACATCCGGCGCGCAGCCGGGCCGTGTTCGTCGCGGAATCAAGCCGACTGGCAGAGCGTATTGCGAAACGCCTTCGAGGTGTCGACGTTCTGCACACTCACAATGTCGGACTTGGCAAGCACCCGCGGCTGACGTATGCGGTAAAGCTGCTTGCGGAGCAACGCCGGATCAAGATCATCAATCAGGTCCACGACTTTCCTGAGGACGATCGGCCAGCGCAACTGAGCGCGCTGCGCAACTGCGCCGGCAAGCGTGATGACGCCTTCCAGCGCACACTGTGCTATTACGACGCGCCGAACATGATTTGGGCGACGCTGACCACGCACGATGCGGCGAAACTCGCGACGCACGGGGTGCCGGCGGGGAAAATTCACGTCCTACCGAACCCGGTGGATGAGGAGTTCTTCACCCAACCAGCACCATCCCGCGCCGAGTTGCAATCCGTGCGGGCGCAGCTTGCCGCGTTTGCCCACGCGCATCGATTCCTTTTCGACCCGCGAAAGAAGCTGCTGCTTTCGCCGATGAAGGTGATGGTTCGGAAGAACAATGCCGAGGCCGTGGAGTTGGTGAAACGACTGGAGCAATACCAACTCGTCATCTCGCTTGATGCGTCCTCCGCGAGGGACCGCGATTACAGCGAGCGGCTCAAGAAGAAGATCCGGCGGGAACGGCTGCCCGTGGTGATCGGCTTTGGCGCGGCCCTGGACAATTCACAGCCGCTGTTTCACCTGGCGCACGCGGTCCTCACGACGTCCGAGGTCGAAGGGTTCGGTTATACGTTTGTCGAAGGCTGGCTGTGCCATAGGTCGGTGGTGGGCCGCGATATACCCGAGGTCACCCGGGACTTTGTCACGGCGGGAATGAAGATGGGCCATTTTTACCGGACGTTTGACAACGAGGCGGTCCGTCGCCTGGCGGACTTCTTGGCCCGGCCACCCCGCAAGCTTATCGAGGACAATCGGAAGATCGTGCTGAAAGAGTATTCGCTGCGGGCGTACGCGCGGCGGTACGAGAAGCTATTGCGGAAATTCCCCCGGGGGGGTGTGCTCGGCGCTTTCGATCAGGTTGTGTAACCGGCGCTTCAAGACGGTGAGTGAGAAATGCTGCCGGGCGATGGTGAAATTGCGGTCGGCCATTTGCTTGCGGAGCTCGGGATCGTTGAGCACGTGGCGGACTTTCTCGACCACGTCATCGGTGACGTAGCCATCCATCGTAACCGTCTCGAACCCGAGCGGCTCGATATCGAGCATGTAGACCGAGTAACGGTTGACCACGATCGGCTTGCGAAAATAGATCGCTTCGAGGAAGGCGTTGCCGAAGCCTTCGTAGATGCTCGGGTAGGTGACGATATCGGCGTGCGGATAAATGTCCCAGAGCGTGTAGATCTTTTGGCCCTTTTCATCGAAGCTGCGCGTCTCGCTGAAGCGGTTGGCCATAAAGCGAATGTCCACGCCTTCGGACTGGGCGAGCTCGCGCAGCCAATTGTAATAGGCCAGCCCCTCGTCGCCCGCGCTGTGTGAGACGACCAACTTGGCGCGCGGTTCCTTCAGGCGGCGCACCAACTCGATGGCGTGCTCGACGCCCTTGCGCGAGACGAGGCGTGTTGGTTGGAGAATGAGGATGTCGTCGGGTTTCAGCCCGATTTGTTCGCGCAAGTCGCGGGCGTACTCGTCCATCGCCGGCGGTTCGGTGTCGAAATCAAACACGTTGGGGATCAGCGAGGCGGCAATGCCTTTGCGCTGGGCGAGTTCGCGGCGCGCGGGAGTATTGATGACCACGTGCTTGATACTCGGCAAGCTTGGCGGAAAGGCGGCGTCGAGGATGTCCTGCACCGCGTTGATCATGAAGCGCTGGCGTTCCCAGTAGAAATCGTGATGGTGGGCGATGGCGTGGATGCCGGTCTCGGCGATGAACTCGGTCAGCGCCATGCCGAGCGGCAGGTTCATGGGGATCGTCAGCACGTTTTGCGGCACGAGCAAGTCGATCGCGAATTTCTTCACGAACCCGGCGAGGCCGGTTTTGATGCGCCCACGCAACTCGTGGAGTTGCTCGGTTGTTTCCCCCAGGCGGGTGTGGACGCCAAAGCATTTCTGGTGGAGGGCGACGATTTCGGGATGCGTGAAATGGGCCTCGGGCAGCAGGACGCCAGGGATGATCTTGGGATCGAGTTGCCCCGCGCAGAAAAAGGTGCTGTGGCCGAGATCGCGGCAGATGCGCGCCCACTTGATGGTTTCAAGCGTCACGCCATCGGTGCCGGCCAGCCGCGTGGAGATGAACCCAATATTCATCGACACAGCTACTCTTGCGCAATTGCGGTGTTTGAGTCAAGGTCATGAATCGGCGAAAGGGTGGTTGTAACGGAGACTGGACGCTGGCGCGTCGTGCAGGTATGCTCTCGCCACGAACTTTGAAAGGGAACCACGCAACATGAAACGTCTGCAGATAATCGTCGCATGCACACTCGCCCTGGCGATGTTGGGCCTGGCGGGATGTTCGAAACCGGCGGCCGAGGACGCGCCCCCACCCAAGGCCGTCACAACCAAAAAGATCGAGTTCCCGGCGCCGACAAACCTGCCGTCCGCGCAGCCGGCCGGGAGCGTTACAACAACGGCTCCGTCCGCGGCTGTCGTTCCGCAGGAGGACTCACCGGCGGAGGCCGCCGCCGAACTCAAGCAATACGAGGCCGATTACCAGAACACATCGGATTTCCAGAAGCGCGTCGTGATCATCTACAACCTCAGTTCGGTCGAGTCCCCGGATACCGTCGACACCATCGGTCGCCTGTTTCTCAATGAGAAGGACAAGGAGCTGAAGGTCGAGCTGGTCAACTCGCTGCTGGACATCGAGGGACAGAACGAGAAGAAACTGGCGATCCTCAGCACGGCGGTCCGCGGCGACCAGCCGAAAGACGTGCGACTCCAGGGAATCGACGCGATGGGGGACACGGAGGACAAGCGCGCGATCCAGATCCTGCAGGGAATGCTGACCGACCCCGATCAGGATATTATCGATGCGGCGAAGGACACCATCGATCAGTTGCAGTCGGATGTGGCACAGCCGCAAGCACCGGCGCAGATCCAGGCCCAGCCCGTGCCGCAGACGCAGCCAATGAAATAGGCAACAAGTCGGGCGGGAAGATAATCGTTGACGGAGGCGCGGGCTTCCGTTATGTTTTTCGCCCCTTCCCAAGAGGAAAAGGACACATTCATGTACGCAGTTATTCGAACAGGTGCCAAGCAGTATCGCGTCCAGCCCGGCGACGTTTTGGAGGTCGAACTCCTCGACGGCGAAAAGGGCAAGGAAATCGCGTTGGAGGACGTTTTGTTGGTGGCTGACGGCGAGAAAATTCAGGTCGGCAAGCCTAATATCAAAGGCGCGCGCGTGACCGCCGAGGTCATCGACGAGGACAAGAAGGGCAAGAAGGTCATCGCCTTCAAGTTCCGCCGCCGCGAAGGTTACCATCGCAAACGCGGCATCCGCGCGCACCACACCGTTTTGAAAATCAAAGAGATTATTGTATAGTAGTGGCCGTTCAGGAGTAACCAGTCATGGCACATAAAAAAGGTCAAGGAAGTTCAAGAAACGGCCGCGATAGCGTCAGCAAACGTCTTGGCGTGAAACGATTTGGCGGTGAGACCGTCACCGCCGGCAGCATCATCATCCGCCAGCGTGGCGCCCGCTTTGTCGCCGGCACGAATGTCGGCATCGGTCGCGATTGGACCCTGTTCGCCTTGATCGATGGCCAGGTCCGCTTCGACAAGCAGAGTCGCCGCGTCAACATCGACCCCGTCGCCGCACCCGCCAGCAAGTCGTAGGGTAATTCATTTTGAGAGCGAAGGAGCGGACCTGTGGGTCTGCTCCTTTTGCTTTTCGGGCTTTGGCGAGACGCTTCCGTGGCGGAACAACCGTGATCTTGACTGGATTAGGCAACGGCGTACGATGTGATGAGGAGCTACGAACGAAATGACACCCGAATTGTCTGATGTTGAGGCCTGATCCCAATGGCTGTGACAAAGACATTGTGGAAGATTCCAGACCCGACATCGGCGCGCAGACGACCAGATTGAGGAGCTCAATCACCGTACTTGCGTCGTGAGCTGCCTCTTTGACAAGCGAGGGGAGCACGGATATAGGATGTTTTTCGCTGGCATAGAGACGTATCGGGTTACGTACCATTTGTCATGCACGGGCGAAATGGTGGACGCTTACGGTCAAGTAGTTGACCTCGGGGAAACTGATTGTCTGAGCGAAATATCCACACGACTCAGCCGGCGCGGGGCTCAAAGCGGCGGGCTTTGCCATCTCATGGTCTACTTTGACGATGGCCCGTGTTATGAATTCATATGTAAGTCTTTTCACGCTGAAGATCTGAAGGGCGCGTTGTTATCGGGAACTCGGTGAATGGCCGTTGGCTTGGCGCTTCTTGGCGAGAAATCAGGTCTCATCATCACACCTTGACGTAACGTGTAGCACTCGCTGCGTTCCATCAGTATCTTAAAGGTCGCACTTCGTATGACCCCATCTGGAGGAGCGGTCTATCGCAAATCGATAATTTTACTGGACGCAGTGTGCCGGGATGGGTATAGTCAGCGCGTGGATTATGAATTGAAGCTGATGGCGAGCGGCGGACAGAACGGCAAAGCTGAGACGAGTCGCAGCACTCCAAGGGGGATCCGCCTTCGCTCTGGCTACGGTGCGAGCCTACTTCGCGAGGACGCTTCGAAGGCCGAGCTTCGGGACCAATATACGTTTCTGCGAAACGAACCCAATTTTTTCGCATGAAGAACAACGGCTATCTATCTTAGCCGCAGTGGATTGTAGTATAAAAAATCGGCCAAAATATTTGGGTTCGTTTTCGAAAACGAACCCAATTGCCGCACACGACAGCGGCGTCTCGTCCGACTCGGCTTAAGGGGTGTTTTGAGTGCCTTTTTGCAGCGTTACAGGTAAAAAATTGGTGGTTTTAGGTGTCTCAGCAGACGGCTACGATCCTTCGGCTTCGCTCAGGACAGGCTCCGCATGGCCCTCCTAAAAGGGTTATGATAAACTTTCAGCTTATGGCGGCGTTGGACAAATTGACCGAGAAGGCGACGGCGGGCGCGGAGCTTTCGCGTGAGGACGTGTCACTTGCGATGCGGGCGTTGCTGGACGAGGCGGTCCCTGAGGACGCGAAGGCGGACTTTCTTACGGCGTTGGCGCGCAAGGGCGAGACGGCCGGGGAGATCGCGGCGTTTGCGCTCGAACTGCGTTCGCGCGCGGTTGATCCGCAGATTGATCCCGCGAAATTCGGCGGGGTGGTATTGGACGTGGTGGGGACAGGCGCGGACATGTCGCACACCTTCAATGTTTCCACGTGTGCGATTTTCGTTGTGGCGGCAGCGGGCGTGGCGGTGGCGAAACATGGCAACCGGGCGATCACCAGCAAGTGCGGCAGCGCGGATGTCTTGACGGCGCTGGGCGCGAAGATCGAACTGTCACCCGAGGTAGCGCGGCATTGCCTGGAAGCTACTGGCGTGACGTTTTTCTTCGCGCCGCATTATCATCCTGCATTCAAGTCCATCGCGCCGGTGCGGCGCAAGCTGGCCGAGCGCAAGCAGCGAAGCGTCTTCAATATTCTCGGGCCGTTGGTCAATCCAGCTCACCCAACACATCAACTGGTCGGCGTATTCGATCGCGGACTGGTGGGCAAGTTCGCGGAGGTGCTGCGCCTGCTCGAAGTGAAACACGCGCTGGTCGTGCATGGCGACGGGCTCGATGAGTTGTCCACCATGGGGGTCAATACGATGGCGGAGTTGTGGGCGGGACGCATCGAGCAGACCGAGCGCGATTTCCGAGTGCCGCACACTTCGTGGCGCGGTGTGACGGTGAAGCCGGGAGAATTGGTCGGCGGCGACGCGACAGTGAATGCGGGCATTGTACGGGAAGTGCTGGGCGGCAAGGACCGCGGGGCGCGGCGCGACATCGTGCTGTTGAACGCGGCGGCGGCGCTGGTGGTTGCCGAAAAGGTGACCGACTTTGCGAGCGGATGGAACGCGGCGGTGGAATTGATCGACAGCGGCACCGCGCTGGAGAAGCTGGAGCGATTTGTGGAAGCGAGCAATCGAGAGTAAGTTTAATTGTGCGAGCAGCCCTGGCAAAACCTCTGGACTGGTGTTCGATTCAACTCGCGCGGTTGAGCGTGCATCGTGGTGTGGGCGCGGTCGGACAAGTGGCGCAGGTTGAATCGCTGTTAGAGGACCCTGATTTCTTCGGCGATTCCGTTGTGGCTCCGCACGACTTGCGATTTACCACCAAGCGCGCGTTTCAGTTTACTTCATCGGTAGTTTCACCCTCGAAGCGGAACAACACGGTGCATGGCCGGCTTTTCACAACGGGCAAACGGTGGCAGGACAAGCCGGTGGTCATTCTGCTTCATGGTTGGAACATGCAAGCGGGCTATCACGTCCTGTTCCCGCACCTGGCGCGGCGGTTGGTGAAGCAGGGTGTGAACGTGGCGATGTTCGCGTTGCCGTACCATACCCGCCGGAAGCCGCGCGGCAAAAAAGCGATCCACAACTTTCTCTCGGGCGACCTGGTGCACGTGGTGCAGGCGGCCCATCAATCCCTGGCGGATGCGCGGGCGCTGATCGCGTGGCTGGAGGAACAGGGCTGTCCGCGGATCGGCCTGTGGGGCATTTCGCTCGGCGCATGGTTGAGCGGGCTACTGACCTGCGAGGACGCGCGCATTGACTGCGCGGTGCTGATGTCGCCGGTATCGCGGATGGACCGCGTGATTGCGGAGCTGGATTTCTGCGCACCCATTCGCCGCAGTCTCGGTGGCGCACGAGTAAGACTCGACCGGTTGAATTTGACGAATCATCAACCGAAAGTTGCGCACAACAATATCCTGCTCATCGGTTCGGAACACGATTTGTTCGCCCCGATTGGAACGGTGGAGGACCTTCACCGCGCGTGGAGTGGTACGGAGTTGTGGCGGCCGCGGCATGGGCATATCAGCGTGCTGATGTCGATGCCGGTGATGGAACGCACAGTTGGCTGGATAGCGCAGAAGATGCAGGGTGAGAATTGATCGCGTTTGTCGGGTATTTCTTGACGAACGCACCCTCCTGACCAAGAGCAAATTTTTACTGTACTTTTACACAGGAGCAGGCATTTGAATTGCTACAGTATGGGCACTGAGAAGCAAAAATCCATGATTCGCATAGACTACCAAGTATTGCGTGAGAGCAAGGCCGCAGACGGCGATGTCGATGTTCGCCTGGTCAAGAAGGCCCGGAGAATCTTTGGACGCGGCGCGCGCGAGGAGATTCTGCGGATCATGGATCCATTATTGCGCGTCCAGGCGAGCGAGATCGCGGAGAGACAAGTGAGCCCCCAGTCGCTCCATGAAGTTGGGCAGGGGGCTGTGCTGGAAGCGATCAAACTGTATCAGATTGGACAGCGCGAGGATTTTGGCGAGTTCGCCATGATCCACGCGCGACAGGCCATGGTTCTTGCCAAGAACAAGATGTATGTTCCCGATCCCCATGCCCCGAGGCCGGACCTGCCCCCGCGGCAGTTCTAGAATAGAATTGCATTCAGCCATCGGTCGCAGCATCCTAAGGGTACTATGCTCATCAGTAAGAAGATCAACGACGCCATTAACCAGCAAATTGGCAATGAATTTGGCGCTTCGCTGCAGTATGTGGCGATTGCCGCGCACTTCGACTTGGAGGCACTGCCGCAGTTGGCGGCGCACTTCTACGAGCAGGCCAAGGAAGAACGCGATCATGCGATGCGGTTTGTGAAGTTCGTTGTCGAGACCGACGGCGAAGTCGTCATTCCTGCCGTCAAGGCGCCGAAGGGCAAGTTCGCGTCGGCGGAGGAGGCCGTGAAATTGTCGCTCGACTGGGAGGTCGAGGTGACCAACCAGATTCACAAGCTGGTCGATCTGGCCAAGAAGGAAGTCAATTACACCACGGACAACTTCCTGCAGTGGTTCGTCAAGGAACAGCTCGAAGAGGTTTCATCGATGGACAACCTGCTCAAGGTGATCCGCCGCGCCGGCCAGGATGGTTTGCTGCGCGTGGAGGAATACCTTGCCCGAAAGTCCGGCGGGAAGTCGGCGCCGGAAGAAAATCTTTCCTGAACTGGTCGGCCGCCACGCGGCTGATGTGGCAATGGGCAGAGAGGATGGCTGATTTGTCGGCGAACTACGATCCCATGGTTCGTGAGCAAATCGAATCGCGCGGCATTACGAATGCCCGGGTGCTCGCCGCGATGAGCAAAGTCCCGCGGCATGAATTCGTGCCCGAGCATTTGGCCGACGCCGCCTATGAAGACCATCCGCTCCCCATCGGGTATAGCCAGACAATCTCGCAGCCTTACATCGTCGCGTTGATGACCGAGTTGCTGAAGCTCCAGCCGGGCGCGAAGGTGCTTGAAGTGGGGACAGGCTCGGGATACCAGGCGGCAATTCTCGCGGAAGTCGGCGCGGAGGTCTATTCGATCGAAATCCTTGAACCGTTGGCCAGAACATCCGCCGAACTCCTCCGGCGCCTCGGTTACGAGAACGTTCAGGTGAAGCAGGGCGACGGCTATCTCGGCTGGTCCCAGCACGCGCCGTACGACGCGATTGTCGTGACCGCTGCTGCTGATCACGTCCCACCGCCGCTGGTCGAGCAACTCAAACCGGGTGGCCGCCTGGTAATTCCGGTGGGCGATGGCCAGGATCAGCAATCCCTGTTGCTCGTAGAAAAGAGCACCGATGGCGGCGTTACGACCCGCGACGTCGCCCCGGTCATGTTTGTACCGTTGACTCGTGAAAACCGGGAGTGAGTTGTCTTTACAATCCCGAGTCGAGCACCGAACGGACGAGATGATTGAGCGACTCGATGTTGTAGGGCTTTTGCAGGTAGCCCAGGCAGCCATGGCGTAACATGCGCTGGCCCTCCTGGTCGTGGCTGTAACCGCTGGAGACGATCACACGCACGTCCGGGTTGATCTCCTTTATGCGCGCGAATAATTCAGAACCGCTCATCCGCGGCATCACCATGTCTGCAATTACCAAATCAATGTCCTTCTGGCGCTCGCGATACATGGAGAGCGCGGAGGCGCCATCCGGCGCGCTGAACACTTTGTAACCCTTCGATTCGAGACCGATCTGTGCCATTTCGCGGATGACTTCTTCGTCTTCGGCGAGCAGGATGCACTCCTGGCCGCCGCGCACAGTTGTTGGCGGCGGCACAGGCGCGGCGGTCGGCGCTTTCTTCGTGGCCGGGAGGAAAATCTCGAACATCGTTCCCATCCCCGGTTGCGATTCAACGCGAATCTCGCCACCGAAACCCTTCACAATGCTCAGCACCAGGGAAAGTCCAAGTCCCGTTCCCTTGCCTGGTCGCTTGGTGGTGAAGAACGGCTCGAAGATGTGCGAGAGCGTGGCGGCATCCATGCCCGAGCCCGTGTCGCGGAACCCAAGAACCACATAGTCACCATCGGGCAACGAGAGCGCGGGGCGGAACGGATCGGTCGCCTCGAGATGGACGTTGCGGGTCGTGATGGTGAACATGCCGCCCTCGGACATTACATCACGCGCGTTGACGGCGATGTTGAGGAAGATCTGCTCAAGCTGCGAGGGATCAACCTCGATGCAGTGAAGGTTTTTGGCAAACTGCCGCTGAATAAGAATCGACTTGTCGAAGCTGCGTTCGAGCATCTTCAAAGTCTGCTCGATGCAGTCATTGGCGTTGACAACAGCGAGGCGCGGGACCTCGCGCCTCGCAAAGGCAAGTAACTGCTTTGTCAGAGCCGCACCGCGGTGCGCGCTGGCTTCCGTCGCTTCCAGGTAACGATAGGTCGGGCTGGCGGGATCGGTTTGCAGCTTGACGTAGCTCGCGCAGGCGAGAATCGCCGCGAGGACGTTGTTGAAATCGTGGGCGATGCCGCTGGTCAACGCGCCGATGGACTCGATTTTCTGTACCTGTACGAGGTCGCGGTACAACTCCTCGGCTTGCACGGCGCTGGCGATGATGTTGGCGACGGTCAACATTTCCGCGGCGAGGGACGGCGAGATGTCGCGCGGGTTGCGGTAGAAGACGCCGATGAGGCCGACGAGTTCGTTGCGACGAATGACAGGATTTAGGGCGGCGCAGACAATGTGTTCACGCTTGCAGACATCAACGAGCGGGTCGGGCCCTGTTTGCGCCAGGTTGTTCAGGATAAGCTGGTGAGCCTGCTCAAATGCGGGGAAGGACCACTCAGTCGCCTCAAGTTGCTCGACGCTGTGCGCCGTGAAGCCGAAGGCCCCCTTGAGGACGAAGTGCGACTGGCCGTTCTTCTCCGTGATCCATGCCCCGACGACGTCAGCCTCAAAAAACTGAGCGATTTTTTCGAGTATTTCCGGTGAGATTTGAGCGACATCGAGTTTGTCAATCAAGGCGCGGGTAATTTGGTTGAGCGTGGATTGCCTTTGGAAGGCGAGCCGTTGCGAAAGCTCGATCTCACGGGAGCGAGTCGCCTGCAGTTCTTCGTGGTTTCGCTGCGTGCGCCGGACGTGGAGGTAGGTTTCGGCAGCGGCGAGTGAGACCAGGAGCAAGGAGGCACTGCTTAATGGCAAACTGACCTGGACCCATGAATCGTTACCGTTGTAGAGCCGCCCGATGAGCATATACGAGAACGTGATCGCCAGCGCCAGTCCGTAAAGTAGTGCGCGTGGGGACCACTCCCGAACGTCAAGTTTGATGGCCGTTGATTGCGCCATGGGAGCGTCTCACCGTCAACGCAACACAATTGAGCATGGAATATGCCGCTGGTGAGAATTGAGAAAAATAAAGGGTTTTCAGTCGTATTTCGGCACAAAATGCAAGCAGTTGAGGATGTAATGACAACAGCGGCAAGCAGATTTGCGCAATAGGCTTCGTGATTCGTGTCCACATTACCGGTCCCAGCGCCACAGATCTGTACCCTGGTTGATGGGTTAGGAGGAATGCGTATCCAGGAGACAGGCAGATCCTGGCGGGTCCGCAGATCAGGCAGATTTTCGGATTGCACGCCACTACAAATTGCCAGTATGTACTGGGCAACCTAGGGTATGCTTACTTTTTCATGAAAAGCGGAACGCGATCCGGACTCCGGTTAACGCTGCTTCTGCTCTTGGTGGGCGGGGTCTACCTCGTCATGCACAACTACGAGCAGCAGTTCGTTTACGCGCCCAGTCCGTTTATCAAGAAAACGCCCCGCGAGGCCAAGCTATCCTTTGACAACATCGCCCTGACAACTGACGACGGTGTCAACATTCAAGGGTGGTTTGTCCCGGCGCACGCGCCGGAGGACCCACCCATGACCAACGCATCGACTCCGACGCTGCTCTTCTTTCATGGAGGGGTCGGTAACATCAGCGACTATCTCCCAAAGGTCCACCTCCTTCACGACATGGGCCTGGATGTGTTCACCGTCGACTACCACGGTTACGGTAAAAGCGGTGGCACCCCGAGCGAAAGCGGACTGGCCAGCGACGCCCTCGCCGCCTACTTTTACCTGAGGGACAACCGCCACGTGAACCCCGAACGCCTCTACCTCTATGGTGAAGACCTGGGCGCGGCAGTAGCGATCGACCTGGCAGCGAAGAAGGTACCGGCAGCGGGCCTGATCACGGAAGGCGCGATTGCCTCGGTCATCGAAAAGATCGAGGAAGCCTGGCCCCTGATCCCGTGGCAGTTTCTGCTGCGCAATAAATTCGATTCCGTGACCAATATCCGCGACGTGCACATGCCGATCTTGATTATCCACAGCACCGAAGACAATGTGGTGCCATTCAATGATTCCCACCGCCTCTGGGCGCTAGCGCATGAACCGAAGGAACTCGTTGAGATTCACGGCGCCCACTGCGACGCTTTTGTCCATTCGTTGGATTCGTTCGATTTGTATTACGACAAGGTTTCGCGTTTTGTTTTCGAGCAGCCCAAAGACAAAACGGCGGACGCCCCTGTCTCAGCGCAAACCGCCGCGCCGGCGTCCAAAGACCCAACGCCATGATGAAAGCGCTCACGCTCTTGCTCCTTTTGCTGCTGGGGGCGCTGCGTCCGGCTGTGGCCGCTGACACGTTGCGGCCCGAGCAGCTCGGTCCGGGCATGAAGGGCTACGGTCTATCGGTGTTTAAGGGGACCAAGCCCGAGCGTTTTGACGTCGAGATTATCGGCGTCCTGCGAAACGCGTTACCCAAACAAGATATGATTCTCATCCGCTTGAGCGGCGCGGACCTGGAGAAACATAAAGTCATCGCGGGCATGAGCGGCAGCCCGGTATACATCGACGGGAAACTAATTGGGGCCCTCGCCTACGGCTGGACGTTCGAGAACGATCCACTGGCCGGCGTCACGCCCATCCATAATATGATGGCGGAACTGAAACTGCCCACGGTGGCCCCGTCGACCATCAACGCGTCCGTGTCGCTCGGTCAGACATCATCCATGGCCGCGCCATTTGCCCTGCCGAACGCCGCATTCGCACAAACCACGGACAGTTTCGGCGCGCCACATCCGTTGTTGACACCCCTTTCGCTCGGTGGCTTCAGTTCGCGCGTGCTGGAACGGTTTGCCTCGAAGTTTATGGGTTGTGGCATGATGCCGATTGCGGCCGGTGGCGCGGGCGCCAGGACCTTGCCGCACCACAGTGGCGATATGGAACCCGGCGGTGCGATTGGGGTGCAATTGATTCGCGGCGATATGGACGCCACGGCGGTCGGCACGGCCACGTACGTCGAAAAGAACCGCATCCTGGCGTTCGGCCACCCGTTTTTTCAAGGCGGTTCCGTGCAGGCACCTGCCGTGTCGGCCGAGGTACACACGATCATGTCCAGCCTGGAGCGTTCGTTCAAGATGGCGAGCCCCATCGCCGAGATTGGCTCAATGGTTGGTGACTGGCAGAGTTGCATCGTCGCCGACGCGAAAGTGCAGGCGCAGATGATCCCCGTTAGTATCGACGCGGCGAATCGCGACACGGGGCAGTCGGAGCACTACGATGTCGAGGTCATGAATAATCAGGTGTTCACGCCCCAGCTTGTGCTAATGGCGATCGCCCAGGCCGTCAGCGCCGCGTCGGGTTCCTCGCAGGACACCACCGTGCGGATTTCTGTGGGGGCGGAACTGGCTCCCATAAAGGCAGGCGGATCGTCGCGAACCATTACGGTAACCAACACTTTCTTCAGCGCCGGCGGCGGTATGTTGAGCATCGAGGGTCTCATGCCGCTGTTGGCGATGTTCAACACCCCGTTCGGCAGCCCGACCGTGAAACGCGTCGACGTGAAAGTGGACGCGGCGCTCACGCGCCAGACGGCGGAGATCAAACGCGCCTACTTTGACAAGTCGGAACTCCAACGTGGTGAAAGGACAACCCTTAAAATTGTGCTCAAACCCTTTGGCCGACCCGAGGTCACGAAGACGATTCCCATCGACGTCCCCGCGGCGACGGACACGTTACATTACCTTGTCGTCACGGTGGTTGCTGGGAATAACGCGCCACCGGACGCCGCGCCGCCCGACAGTCTTGACGAGTTTCTCGATTTCATACAACAAGCACATCACAATACCGATTTGGTCGCGCTCTCGCCGACGCACAGCCAGGGCATGCAATACCATGGCAAGCTGCTGAAGAAACTTCCGCCGAGCGCCGTCGGCATTCTGGACGATTCAAGCACGGCTGACGTCGTCGCCGCCGCGGACATCTCGCAACTTGTGGAGCCCACGGACTGGGTTCTCAGCGGTCAGGCCACGGTTCGCGTGCCAATCAGACAGGAATAATATCGCATGAAGATCCTATTCTCAGCTTTGCTGGCCATCCTTCTCAGTGCCGTGACGGTCCAGGCCGTCAAGACCCAGCGCTGGGAGCTAAAGTCGCCGCAGGATTTCATGCATGGCAAGATACAGCAGCTTATCGTCACGAGCGGTGGTGAATTACGCCTGGGCTATGGCAGCACGAAACTGGGCGAGTTCGCCAAGGAAATTTGGTGTTCGGCGGTGGATCGTGACGGCGTCGTTTATTTTGGGACGGGCTCGCCGGCTGAGGTCTACGGGCTCGGTAAGGATGGCCGGACCACGAAGCTCTTCGAGGCCGATTCGATTGCCGTGACGGCGGTCGCGCTCGATTCGCATGGTAATCTCTACGCCGCGACGATGCCGGAGGGGAAGATTTACAAAATCTCCACGACCGGCAAGGCGACCGTGGTGAAGATCGATGAGCCGTTTTGTAAACTGCGGGCGCCGTACGTCTGGTCGCTGGTCGTGGACAAACAGGACCGACTGTTCGCGGGCACCGGCCCGGATGGGAAGATTTTCCACATCGGCCCGGACGGCAAGGCCGAGGAATGGTACGCTGCCGAAGACTCGAACATTTTGTGCCTCGCGCTTGATGCCGATGGCGCGCTGCTTGCCGGCGGGAGTGACCGGGGTTTGCTCTACCGCATCGCGGAAAAGGGCAAGGGTGTTGTTCTCCACGAGTTTGCCGAGGACGAAGTAAAGGCGCTTGTGGTGAACGGCAACGAAGTTTACATCGGCGTGAACCGGCAAAAGATCAAGCGGCCGCGAGGCGTGGCGGCGCGACGCCCGAGCGCGGCGGAGTTTGAGGACCTCACGCAGCAGTTGAGCAGTCAGTTCGGCGCGGCGATGACAGCCGAAACCGTGGCGCGCGAGCGCGAGACACCGCCGGAAGCGCGTTTGGCAAATCTGCTCGCGGGCAATCTCTACGTGCGACATGCCGACGGGCGTGTCGACCGGCTGGCGAACTGGGACAATGAATCTGTTTTGGATGTGAAAGTCGACGGCGAAGGCGCGGCATTGGTCGGCACGTCGGGTCAGGGCCGTGTTTATCGCGTCCGCGACAGCCAGAATTGGGAATTACTCTTTGATTTTGACGAACAACAAGCGCTCACACTCGCGGTGCGTGATGGCAAGCTCGCGTTCGTTGGCACCGGCAACATCGGCAACGCGTATGGTATCGACGCACAAAAGGCACACGAGGGCGAATTGACGAGCGAAGTGCATGACTGCCGTTTCCTCACGACGTGGGGCAACCTTTCGTGGATGGGTAGCGGCGCCATCGCCGTCGCCACACGCACCGGCAACACCACGTTGCCCGATTCGACATGGTCGACCTGGGCCGAGCCTGCCAAGACCTCGCCCACAAAGGTGGCGAGCCCGCGTGCGCGGTTTATCCAGGTGCGGGCCCAACTCACCGCGGGCGCCGACCCGATGTTGGAGTCGCTGGATCTGTATTACCGGATGCAGAATCAAAAGCCGGAAGTCTCGTCAGTTGAGATAGGCGACAAACCAAAGCCATCGACTGAAAAGTCAAAAGCCGAGCTGTCGAACGATTTGAAATCGGACGATGGTGATACCGAAGCCACTGCCAGTATGGCCCTTCAGCGCGCGACCTCGTCGCCCAAAACAGAGGAGGCCCGTCCAAAACCCGCCACGCCGATCAAGGAAATCCATTGGCGCGCCAGCGATAGTGATGGCGACACACTCGTCTACCGGCTCTTCTACCAGGCTGAAGGCGACGGCGCCTGGGTGCCTGCTTTTTTGGAGAAGCCGTTAAAGAAGACCGAGTATTCGTGGAACACCGAGTCCATTCCCGACGGCTGGTATCGTATCAAGGTTGTCGCCAGTGACGAGGAATCCAACCCTGTGGGAGAGGCGCTGACCGACGAAAAGATCAGCGACCCCGTCAAGGTTGACAATACTCGTCCGCAGGTGCAGCAACTCTCTTATGATGCGGCCGGCGAAATTCTCAAGGGAATCGCCCGCGACAACCTGAGCTTAATTCGCTACCTCGAATACTCGGTCGACGGGGGCGAATGGAAATTTTTTGCCCCGAAAGATGGCGTGTTCGACGACCGCGAAGAAGCGTTCGAAGTCAAAGTCGGTCCTCTCGCCACGGGCTTGCATTTCATTGCCGTGCGCGCGACCGATGAAGATGGAAACATCGGCGTCGAGAAGTTGTCGGTGCGGGGAAAATGATGTTGTGGCCGGGCTTGTATGAAGCGCCTCTCTACCCTGAGTCGTGAGACATGATCCGTCTCGAGAATGTCAGCGTTGAGTACCGATTGAAGAGCGAACGCGTGCAGGCGTTGCGGAACCTTAACTTGCGCATTGCCGAGGGAAGTTTTGAGGCCATCATGGGGCCGAGCGGGTCGGGCAAGACGACGCTTATCCAGCTCATTGCGGGTTTACTTACGCCTACTGCGGGCGAAGTAATCGTCTCCGGCGAGTACCTGAGCCGCCTGGACGATGAAAAGATCTCCGCCTTCCGCAACCGTACCATCGGCTTCGTCTTTCAATTCTTCAATCTGCCGAATTATTACACGGCGGTGGACAACGCCGCGTTGCCGTTGGTGTTTACGGGAGTGGACGAGCGGACCCGCCGGATCCGGGCGCGCACGCTGCTGGCGGAATTCGGGCTGCAAGATCGACTGGATCACAAACCGGATCAGCTCTCCGGCGGCGAAGCGCAACGCGTCGCGATCGCTCGCGCCCTGATCAACAACCCAAAGATTATCCTGGCTGATGAACCGACCGGGAACCTCGACCGCGACACGGGTGCGCACGTGATGGAGTTGCTGCAGAAGATCAACCGCGAGCGCGGCGTGACGGTATTGATGGTCACGCATGACGAAAAGGCCGCCGGGTTCGCGCAGCGAATCATCCGGATTGAGAAGGGGGAATTGGCATGATTCGGCGGCGCGATTATCTGCGGTTGACGACGCAGAAGCTGGCGTTGCGGAAGAAACGCGCGGCATTTGCCATCATTTCCGTTGCGCTCGGGGTGATCGTGGTTGTGACGGCAAATTCACTGATGGAAGGTGTGCGTAATGTGGCCGTGAAAACGATTTGGACGGAAGAGATCGATCCCGACGTGATTCACGTGTATGCAGGGGAAAACCCGTACGAGCTTCTCCCGCCCGAAGAGGGGCCGAAACGGGAAGCGAAGAAGCGGATCGAGTATTTGAGCGAAGCGGTGTTCGACGAGATCCGCGGCTGGTCCGGGGTTGAGGCAGCCGACCGGCCCGTCGTGGTGCAACCGGTGAGCGTGAACGGGTTCGACAAGCGGCCACGCAGCGTATCCGAATTCCAGGGTGTGCCAGAGCCCATGTTGCTGCGGTACGTAACTGACCGCGCGCTGGTGACCGCAAATACCAATGCGATCCCCCTGGTCGTAGGGGAACGCAATGTGCGGCTCCGCTTCGACGAGAAGCGCGGCAAACTGGAGTCCGATCCCGCGGGCGAGAAGTCCTGGCTTGGTCGCGAAGTTACAATCCTCCTCGGCGACAACTACGCACGGGTCTCTCGATTCCAGTACGATTACAATAAGCGCGAATTCAAGCCATTGGGCGAAGACGAAGTAGTGTCCCAACACGACGCGATGGAGCGCAATTTCCGTGTACAGTACGATACGGCTATTTTTAACACGACCCTCACGCTGAAAGGGCGCGTCGTTGGGTTTTGTCCCGGCAGCAAGGTGCTTATTCCGCTCGAAACGGCGACGCTGTGCGAGAAGTGGATCGACCAACGCAACCGCCTGGCTTCGCGGAATCCCGCACGTGAAACGACCGAAGTGGTCTATGGCGAGCGTGGCCGCCGCACGCCGAAACCAGGTGAGTACACCGAAGGCGCCGTGCTGGTGAAAAAGGGCGCGGACATCGAAGCCATTGCCAAGCGCATTGAGGAGATGGGGTTTTCCGTCGCGACGCGAGCGCGTATGTTTGAAGATCAGGCGCGCGCATTCGACAGCAGCGTGAACATCGTGAAGAAAGTGGCGTTTGCGTTCGGTGGCCTGATTCTCGGGCTGGCTTGCGGTCTGGTCTGGAGCACCACCTCAAAGACGGTATCCGACAGCCGTGCGGACATCGGCCTTTTCCGCGCGCTGGGCGCGACAAAGCGCGAGATTCGCCGGCTGTTTCTCGGCGAAGCGATGCTGCAGGGTGTGCTCGGCACCGTGGTTGGCATGGTGCTCGGTTGGGGACTGGCGCTCGCGATCGGCCACTGGGTGATCGGCTTCGCACGCCGCTCGGTTTATGAACCCGAAGAAGCGCTGCTCATTCCCAATTCGATTTTTTCCATGAATCCCCGGTTTTGTCTCCTGCTTATCGCTGGCGCGGCGCTGGTTTCACTGCTGGCCGGACTGTTGCCCGCCAATCGCGCAGCGAACGTCGATCCCGTGAAAGCGCTGAAGAGGGAGTGAGAGAGCCACGGTCGGGCCGATGGATTGCGAAGCAGGCGCAGGCGTGTGGCTACACGCGAATGGGCAACAGCACGAAGGGGAAGCCGGCGTGGTAGAAGCGCTTTTGAACGGCGAAGACGGTGTAGTTGTGCAGCCAGCGGGAGGCGAAGGTGTCTTTTGGGAACACAAGTTGGCCGCCGAAGAAAACGCTGTTGGGGAACTTCGCGACGATCTTCGGGGCGATCTGATCCAGTTCTTCCACGACGTCGGTGCCGAGCGCGTAGAAAGCCTCGGCGTAATGGCCGTGCTCGCGCATGTAGTCAACGTAGTGTTCCATTTCGTCGAGCACGTGCCTGCGGAGGCGGTCGATTTCGTCCGAGCCCTTGAAGTTGCCCGCGTCGATGATGCCGACCTGCACGAACACGAAGTTCTTGAACACGCCACCGAAAACGCGCATGACCCCGTAGAGCGTGTGGAGGCCGAGCCCGTTGTAGCCGCTGACGAGGATGACGGCGGTCTTGGCCTTTGGATCGCAATCGGGGGCGGGTTTGGCTACTACCGGCTCGTCCATTCCCGTGTCGACGGCGGCAACCTTGACGAGGTCGTTGAGGCGGCGCAGTAAACGACCGGTGTAACGATAGTGGCGATGAATCAGGAGCGAGATAATGACCAGCCCGGCGGTCAGGAGGATCGTGATGGCGCCGCCTTCCCGGAATTTAATGACCGTCATCAGGGCGAGGATTGCCGTGCACAGGACAAGGCCGAGACCATTGATGAAGAGTTTTTTGCGGCGATGCTCCACTCCTTTCTCGGTGATCCACCAATGACGGACCATCCCGAGTTGTGAAAGTGTGAAGGTGATGAACACGTTGATGCTGTACAACACCACGAGGAATTCGACCTTGCCGGACGACAACCACATCATTCCGAAGGCCGCTACGCCCATCAGCACGATGCCGTTCTGTGTCACAAGGCGGTCGCTCAACGTGGCGAATTTCGTGGGCATCCAGCGGTCGAGCGCCATGTTGGAGAGGACGCGCGGGCCGTCGAGGAAACCGGCCTGGGCGGCGACAAATAACAGCAGGGCCTCGGAAATCAACGTTACCAAAATGAACCAGTGCGCGCCGGCGCCCCAGTTGGCGGTCAATGTTTCGAACAACACCGCGTTGAGCGTCTTGCCCTTCTGAACGTTCACATGCAAGAGCAGATAGGCGAACATCAGTCCCGTGGCGGTGAACGCCAGCGAAGTGGCCATGTAGAGCATCGTCCGCTTACCGGTCTGTACCTTCGGTTCCCGTAGAATGGGCATGCCATTACTAACGGCTTCGATGCCCGTGTACGTACCCGCGCCAAGGCTGTAGGCGCGCAACATTAGCATCAGCATTCCAAGCAATCCGAGCTCGCCATGCGCTTGACGGACAGCATCCGCCGTAGCGGTAAAGACCTGGCCGAAATCGCTCCCATGCACAATCAGCGCGTAGAGGATCACGAAAACGTGCGTGATGACAAAGACCATGAAGACGGGAACGAGGGTCACCACCGACTCTTTCACGCCACGGAGGTTCAGTAGCGTTAGCACCAACACCCCGAGGTAGGCGAGGGTCAGTTTGTACGGCAGCCACGATTCCGGCAGAAAGCTGAACAGGGCATCCGCGCCACTGGCGATGGAGATCGTGATCGTCAGTACGTAGTCAATGAGCAGCGCGCAGCCGGAAACCATACCGACGGTGGGCGCGAGCAATTTGCTCGCGACGAGATAGCCGCCGCCTCCGGTCGGGAACAATTCGATGATTTGCGAATAGCTGGCGCTGATGATGAACACGGTCAGTGCTGAAGCCAGCCCGACAAAGACGCAGAGGTACGGGTGCGATCCCAGCGCCCGAAACGCCTGCTCCGGCCCATAGCAGGATGATGACAGGCCGTCAGCGCCCAGTCCCACCCAGGCGAAGAATGCAATCAGCGAGAGCTTGTGAAAGACAGAGCGATCATGCGGGCTGAGAGAGCGGCCAATGAGTACCGCCTTCACCCGCTGAGATAAAGTGACATCCGAGGAAGCGGAGTTTATTTTTTTTTCATCCACCATTTTGACGCCCTAGCGACCCACCTAAGCCTGTCAGACTAACGGGTCGTTATCAAAATGCAAGCGCCACGAGCGACCCGCGCTTCATTGATTCATGCGGGGGCGGGAGACGAGGTGATGTTTTGTTTGCGGAACAGGCGGATCGGCAAGACGACGATCGGCACGCCCGCAAAACGCAGCCGCCGCTGGATGGCGAACGCTGTCTCGTTGTGCAGGATGCGGTCGAACCATTTCGGTTCGTCGAAGACGACTTCACCCGCAAAGAAAACAGCCCGCGGGTATTTCTTAGCCAGTTCGACGCAGGCTTCCGAGACCTCTTGCACGACGTCGGTGCCGATGCGGTAGGCTGACTGGGCGGGGATACCGAGACGATTGGCCATTTCCACGTAGCGATCCAGGGATGTTTGGGTCCGCTCCACGAGTTCTTCCACGTGGCTGCCACCCTTGAAGAAATCGGAATTGGGCACGCCAACGGAAATAAAGATCACGTTGGTGAATGAAAGCGGAAAAATCCGAAACACATTGAGCAGGCAATGGACGCCGAGCCTTGCGAAGCCGCCGACCAGGATGACGGCGGTTGGTTTCTTCGGGTCGAACGGCGGCGTGACTTTGGTGGGATCACTCGGAATATCCTCCAGCGAAGACTCCACCTGGCGCAGCCGTTGTGTGAAGGCCCGGTAATGACGACGGATGGCAAAACATCCGGCGATGCACAGACAGGTAATCACCAGGGTAATCCAGCCGCCCTCCCTGATCTTCATGGTGAGCATGACGGTGAGGATGGAAAGACACAGCACCAAACCAGTGGCGTGTACACCCAGGTGTTGCAGCCATTTCTTGTCGGTTTGGCGATGCCGTACCCAGAAGCGCACCATGCCGAATTCGGAAAGCGAAAACGTGGCGAAGACGTTGATGCTGTACATGACCACCAAAACGTGGATATCACCGCGCGTATAGGCCAACGCCGCGGCTGCAGCCACACCCATTAGCAAGACGCCGTTTTGGCTGGTCAAGCGGTCCGACAACGCGGCGAACCGGCGTGGCAACCAGGAATCGATGGCCATGTTGGCCATCACGCGCGGCCCGTCTATGAAGCCCGTCTGCGCTGCCACCAACAGGAGCACCGCCTCCGAAAAGATGGTTACTCCCACAAACCACAAGCCGACGGGAAGGGCCCCGATCTTGAATGAGCCGGCGAATCGCTCTGCAAGCACCGTGTTGAGCGTCTTGCCTTCCACAGGCGACACGCGAAAGAGCATATAGCAGAACAACAACCCGGCGGCGGTCGCCGCCAAGGAGATCGCCATATAGCGCATCGTTCGTTTGCCGGTTTCCACCTTTGGATCGCGCATGATGGCCAGGCCGTTCGAAACGGCTTCGATTCCCGTGTACGTACCGCCACCGATTGAGTAGGCGCGTAGAAACAGGAGGAACATGCCCCACATTCCCAACTGGCTCAGGCCCTGGCCGAAACCGCTGCGGACCTCGTGTGCCACGGCTGGAAGATCGCGGCTGTGAAAGAGGAAGCCACCGAAAATCAAGATGATGTGGGTCGCGACAAACGTCAGGAAAATCGGTACCAGGATCGAAACCGATTCCTTGACGCCCCGCATGTTCATCAACACCAGAAAGAGGATCGCCGTAAACTCCAACGGCAGCTTGAAGTACTGTAAGGAAACCGGCAACAAACTGAACAGCGCGTCCGCGCCACCCGCGATGGAGACCGTGATTGTCAGGACGTAGTCCACCAGCAACGCGCATCCCGAAACTACGCCGGCCGAGGAGCCGAGCAATTCCGTTGCCACGACATAACCGCCACCACCGCCGGGAAAGTGTTCAATAATGCGGCTATAGGCATAGGAGATTATGAACACGGTTGCTGCCGTCGCCAGCGCCAGCAACACTGCCAGGTACAGATGACTGCCCAGGGCGCGAAAGGCCTCTTCGGGTCCGTAGGCTGAAGATGACAGTCCGTCCGCGCCCAAGCCGACCCAGGCCAGGAAGGCAATCAACGAAATCTTGTGACCGAGGGACGGGTCGTGGAGGTTGCGTGGCGCGCCAAACAGCATTCGCTTCAACCGCGACCGCATGAGACGCGGCAGTCTCGGCTCGGAGACCGAGTTATCCATGGTGCAAATCAAGTTTCCTCTCGATTTGCCTACGAGGTTAGCTGACGGGCTCAGGCTGAGAAGAATAGGCTAGCCTGTTGCGGTACAATGACCGAAATTCGCCCCGAACTACCCGGGTCCCCCGTTCCGTGCGACGTACACGGATTCGGCAATAAGTGTGAAAGCATAGCACAGCGCCCTCGTGTGTCAATGTAAGCAAGTATTTGTGGCGCAATAGATTAGATGTTGGGCCACTCGGGCTTTAGGCGCTGAGTCGTCAAGGGGCGGTCTGCATGAACCCGGCTATTCTTAATTCACACGGCCGCTTCGGCTGTTTCACCGGTTCGGATGCGGACAACTTCCTCGACCGACATCACAAAGATCTTACCATCGCCAATTTTGCCGGTCCTGGCCGCCTTCAGGATTGCATCCACCGCTTCATCAACCTTGTCCTCGCCCAACACGACTTCGATTTTGATTTTCGGCAGGAAGTCCACGGAGTACTCGTTGCCGCGATAGATTTCCGTCTGGCCCTTCTGTCGTCCAAACCCTTTGACTTCCGTGACCGTCATGCCCACGATCCCGAAATCCGAGAGCGCTTCCTTGACCTCTTCGAGCTTGAATGGCTTGATGACCGCTTCGATTTTTTTCATGTCTTATTGCGTCCCTGGTTGTCAGCTACATCGAGTCGCTTGGGACCCGTTTACCCGCGCGGTCCCGGCGCAACCGGAAACGGTCATGAAAGAGGAGATGCCCGAACACAACCGCGTGTTACGCCGCAGCCAATTTGGTAATGGCTCCAGCAGCGCGGGCTACCGACCCCGACAGGACGCTGGAGAGCGTCACTGCCGGGGCCAGAATGCCCAACGTCTTGAAGGTTTGGCTTTTCTTTTTTAGCCGCATCCTTGTTGACGGTGCTTCCCAGTTGCGATCAGTACAAATAGGCGACACCCATACCAATCGTGAACTGGTCACGGTTGCCGTTGTACGTACCCGGCTCATCTGAATGATCCCAGCGCACTTCAGGACGGATCTGTACATTGTCGATGGGCTTGTAGTTGAGCGTGAGAGTGGAACTGCAGAGTTCCGGACCGTTACCTGGAGCGAAGACCGGCAGGCCTTGGATTCCGCTAGTCCGGACGCCGTCCTTGTCCTTTAGGTAATCTTGACGGAAAGCCAGTTCGATCTTGTCTGTGAAGTCGTATGTCAGCCAGAGACCGGCGGCAACCCATTCGGAATCGCCGAGATCGACGACTTTTTGCTCACGACCGTAGTCCAATTGGACAAAGCTGTTGAGTTTGTCGGTGAACTTGTGGTTTGCGACCAACTCTACACCGTCGCGCCAGTTGGCAGTCGTGCTCGTGCCGCCGAGGGATACGGTCGTCTGTTCAGGGCCGCCATAACCCAAAACAGCAACAGTCGTGTTTGAGTCCAGTGCATACCCGAGGCGACCCATGTACGACAGGCCCGTGTTATTGTCAGGCAGTTGATCCCAACCGTTAAACACCACAAACTCCGTGTCGATCTTATCGTTCCACTTGTAGGCCAGTTGGACGCCGGTTTGGGTGAAGTTCTCGACGAAGAGGAACTGATTGCCTTCGGACCAGTTCGGATTGGCCACCTCTTCGATGACTTCCACGCCCATAAGGGTGACCGTCTTGCCGACGATGACCTTCAGCCCGTTGCCGATCGGGATGTTGAGGTCGACGAAGGCCTGTTCCAGATCACCGTCCGTCCCCAAGTTAAACGTGCCACCATGCGGGCTGGTAGAGTGGATCACCGCCGCGTCCTGACCGAAGATCAAGTCCGCACGGTAACCAGCGACCCAGTTTGTGGGGTTGTAGTCGATGGGTTTCTCCAGTGCCAATTTGAACTTGTTCAGCGCAAACTGGTTGGCATGCGTGTCAAAGGAGCGCCCAGCCACTGTCCTCGATCCATGGGTACTGTCGAAGTCGTACAGATACGACGACGATACGAAGCCGCTGATCTCAGTCTGACCGAGGAAATCCAGCGATTTCTGCGTGATGTCCGCCTTGGCCACGGCAACATTTTGCGTGCTGGCACCTTCCAGCGCGGAAATCCGTTTCTCCAGGTCGTCGCTACGCTTCTTTTGTTCTTCGTAGAGAGTCTTATAGTCCGCGTCGTCCGCGCGGACGACAGGAACACCTCTCATGATCAACACCGCCGCGGCAATGCCGATCCATACGGCCTTACATTGTTTGGTCCTCACCTTCATCTCCTCCGTTTATTGGGTTAGTACGTTGGACTTCTGCGTCTTCGTCGGCTATTCCAAAGCTACGTGATCTCGTATTGATCGTGACCCCGCAGCACCGAGGCATACCCACAACAACCCGTCGCGATAGGAGACGGGGATTCCCGAAAGCGGTTGCGGTTGCGCCTGAACTTGGGCGAAAACACAGGAACACGACACCGCTGCGGGTAACAAGCCTCGCATGGTCGCGAGTGTTTGCAGTCCCTATGCCATGTGTCTCCGCGATATGCGCAAACAGCATTTTTACAACTGGTTACGTAGTTTCGTCGGGTCCCATTCAGCGCTGCGTTCCGCCGGTTGTTGACCAGCGTGGTCAAATAACAACAACGTCAATTCCCCAATGGGCTCGTCAATGTAGTGGATAGTGAAAGATCAGCGTGAAGACGAAAGGGAGGATAATAATTACACGACCATTGGTTTCAGGCATCTGCAGATGTCCCTGCCTGCATCGCCGTGTTCGCCTTTGACCCGTTATCTCGGATCGTGTTTTACATCTGGAGTTTCGTGGCGCTTTCATGCAAATTGGAACCGGCGATGGGGTTCGCCTGCAACCGTCCCGGATGCTTTCGGGACTGATGACTCCTACCAACGCACAGAGGATGACATGTTCAGATTGTTACTACTGTTTTTTGGAGGAGCGCTCGGGACGCTGGCCCGGTACGGCCTGAACGGCGTCATCTCCGAGCATCAATCGAAACACTATCCGTGGGCGGTGGTCTTTCCGCTCGGTACGCTCCTCGTCAATGTCAGCGGCTGTTTCGCCATCGGTGTGATCGCCGCCGTCAGCGGTCCGGCGACGGGGCGCGCGGGGCTCAAGCCTGAGTGGCGCGATTTCCTCATGATCGGTTTCTGCGGCGGATACACCACATTTTCCAGCTACGGGCTGCAGACGCTCAATCTGGCGCGAGACGGAGAGTGGCTGGCGGTCACGTTGAACATCGTCGGCTCCAACGTGCTCTGCTTGCTCGCCGTTTATCTCGGCTGGGTCTGTGGGCGCGCGTTGCAGGCGAAATTCCATGGAGGCGCACTATGAAACTCGAAGGCGAAGGCTCTCTTTTGCGAATCTATCTCGGTGAACTCGACAAGTGGCATCACCAGCCACTCTACGAAGCCATTGTGATCAAGGCGCGTGAGATGGGCCTGGCGGGCGCGACCGTGCTGCGCGGCCCGATGGGGTTTGGCGCCAATTCACACCTGCACACTGCGAAAATCCTCCGGCTCAGTGAAGATTTACCGATCTTGATCGAAATTGTGGACAAGGAAGAGAGGATCAAGGCGTTCCTGCCCGAACTCGACAAAATGCTGGGCGACGGCCTCGTCACCCTCGAAAAAGTGCATATCATTCGCTATCGTGGAACTGCGCCGCCCTAAAATCATCCTATTGTCATGAGGCAGGCCTACCGTTCCATTACCAAACACACGACGTTCCGACTCAATGCCCCCGAGGCACAAGAGGTTCGTGTGCTCGTCTGTTTGGTCAAAGATGATGCGAAACCGATGACCCGCGCCTTGCACAAGGGCCTCGATGGTGTGTGGAGTCTGCGGACGGAACTGGCGCGGGGGCGATACGTCTATCGGTTTCTCGTGGATGGCGCTCCCGTGCTCGATCCGACCGCTCGCATCGATGTGGAGGACGACCAGGGCGGCAAGTGGAGCATGCGCGAGATCGGGCATTGAAACGCGTGCTAAGCTGCAGGCAATCGGCAATAGGGATGCATCGATACCTCCGCAGGCTTTTTCGTTGCTGCGAGCGTAGCAAGGCGCTACAAGACACCAGGCGAGGACTGTTATGACCGAACCGATACGTGTGATTCAATATGGACTGGGTGCCATTGGGCGCGCGGCGGCCCGGTTGGCGGCGAGCCGACCGGGGATCGAACTGGTCGGCGCGGTCGATCGTGATCCGAAGCTGGCTGGCAAGGACCTGGGTGAAGTGATCGGTCTTGACCGCAAGCTTGGCGTGGCTGTGACTGACAAGCCGGTCGTTCTGTTTGCGCAGACCCAGGCCGATGTGGTGATTCATTGCACGACGTCGAGTTTCGTCGAGGCCTACGAGCAGCTCACGGAAATTGTGCGCGCGGGTTTGCATTGTGTGACCTCTTGCGAGGAGGCGTTGTTCCCGTATTACCGGCACAAAGTGCTCGCGGGGAAGTTGGACGACTTATGCATTCAGAAAGCGGCGGCCGTGGTCGGCACGGGTGTGAATCCCGGTTTGGTGATGGACACGCTGGCGCTGCTGCTGACGATGGCCTGCCAGCGTATTGAAGCGGTCCGTGTGCTGCGCGTAGTTGATGCCGGGACGCGACGCGAGGCGCTGCAGCGCAAGGTGGGCGCGGCGTTGAGCGAAGAAGAATTCAATGCCCGAAGTGAGCAGCGCAAGGTCGGCCACGTTGGCCTGGCGGAGTCACTGGTTTTTCTCGCGGACGGACTGGGCTGGGCGCTGGACGAACTGAATGAGAGCCTTGCGCCCGTGATTGCCACCAAGACAGTTAAGACGGAGTTTCTTACCGTGGCGGAAGGCGGTGTTGCTGGCGTGCGACAGTTTGCGCGTGGTTTGCGCGGTGGTAAGGAAGTGATCACGTTGGAATTGCAGATGTATGTGGGTGCGCCGAATCCACGCGACGTGATCGAGATTGTCGGCGAACCGCCGTTGCGGTTGGTGATCGAAGGCGGCGTCCCGGGCGACGTGGCTACGCCGGCTATTCTGGTGAACACGCTTTCCCGCTTGGTGGAATGTCGGCCCGGCTTGCACACAATGCGCACGCTCGGCCTGCCGCGGATGACACTGTAAACATGGCGAACATCGTTTACTTCGATTTGGAAACCCAAAAGAGCGCGGCCGAAGTCGGCGGCTGGGACAAGAAGCGCGACATGAAAATGTCCGTCGGCGTCACCTACAACACGGCTGACGGGCAGTATCGGATTTTTTCGGAAGAGCAGGTCGCCGATTTGGTGAGGCAGCTCACCCGCGCGGACAAAGTGATCGGCTTCAACATCATCAATTTCGATTACGAGGTGCTGCACGGTTACACCCCGCTGGATTTGCATTCAACGCCGACACTTGATCTGATGGTGGACCTCGAACAGAAGCTTGGCCACCGGGTCTCGCTCGATGCCGTAGCCAAGTCGACACTCAACGCGCCGAAGATTGCCGACGGTCTGCAAGCGTTGAAGTGGTGGAAAGAGGGCCGGCTCCTGGAGATCGCCGAGTACTGCTGTTTCGACGTGAAGATCACCAAGGAACTCCACGAATACGGCAAGCAGCACGGCGAAGTCTCGTTCGTCGACCGGGTGGGCCAGAAACGCACTGTGAAAGTGAAGTGGTAGAGTTTCCTTGAACAAACCACCCCTGCGCCCTGTCCAATCCGCATGAAACAACGACTCCGGATCTTCTGGCGTGAATGGATTTTGCCTGCGGTGGTGGCTGTGGCTATTCTTGCGCCGTTGCGGTCGGCGGTGGCGGATTGGAATGACGTGCCGACGGGCTCGATGATACCGACCATCCTCGTGGGTGACCGTATCTTCATCAACAAGCTCGCGTACGACCTCAAGGTTCCGTTCACCACCTGGCAGGTGGCCAAGTGGGCTGATCCGCAGCGCGGTGACATCGTTGTGTTCCCGTCGCCGGCGGACGGGATTCGGCTTGTGAAGCGCGTTGTCGCGGTGCCGGGTGACCGCATCGAATTACGGAACGATCATCTCGTCATCAACGACGAGACAGCATCGTATGCATTGGTCAACAACAACGTTGCGGCAGGGTTGGTTCTCAATGAGACTCTCTCGGGGAAAACACACTCCCTGATGATCCAACCGCAGCAACGAGCTATGCGATCTTTCGGGCCGGTAGAGGTTCCCGCAGGCAAATACTTCGTGATGGGCGACAACCGCGACAACAGTTTCGATTCGCGCTATTTCGGGTTCGTGTCACGCGACCGCATTCTGGGCCGCGCAACCTTGGTGGCGATGTCGTTCGACCACGACCGGCACTACCTACCACGTTTTGACCGGTTCGGCCACAGCCTGCCTTGATTCGCAAGGACACGGCCGGGGAAACTTCCGCGACGTTGCGGTGTTTCACTGTGTGCAGTAGCATTGCGCGTGATGACTCCCAACGATTCCGACGTGGTGCTGATGGTGCGCGTGCGTGAGGGGGACACGGACGCGTTTCGGGAGTTGGTCGAACGGCACCAGCGGGCCGTGATCAATACCATCCATCGCGCCATCGGCGACGCCTGGGAGGCGGAAGACCTGGCGCAACGCGTTTTTTTGCAGGTCTATCGGTCGGCAAAACGCTACCAGCCGACCGCGAAGTTCACCACGTGGCTCTTCACCATCACCCGTAACACGATTCTCAACGAGCACCGTCGTCGCAGTCGTCACGCCGCCCAATCGCTGGAGGCCCTGCAAGATCCAGCCGACCCGGAGAGCGCGGGTTGGCAGGCCCCCGACAAAACGGCGCCTGACCCTGCGCAGGAGGTGGTCGAACGCGAGTTGAAAGAGAAGATCATGGAAGCTGTCCGGGAATTGCCCGAGGCGCAGCGCACGGCGGTGATCCTGTGCCGGTTCGAAGGCCTGTCCTATGAGGAGATTGCGCAAGTGCTGGGTTGCTCGGTTTCCGCCACGAAATCATTGCTGCACCGCGCGCGCCAGACGCTAAAAGAAAGGCTCCGCGGCTATTACCAGTGAAACCATTTACTGTCGGCGGTGTTCCAACAAGAGGACGGAAAAACATGCGTTGTCAGGCAATTAAAGAGCAGTTCGACGAGCGATTGGATGGACGCCTGTCTGAGTCGCAGCAGGCGGCCTTTGACGCCCATGTCGCGGCCTGCGCGGAGTGCCGTCCCGAGTGGCAGGCCTATGCGGGCGCGTGGGAAGTGATCGGACGTCAGCCGGGAATTGAACCGTCCTTCGGGTTCGTCGAACGCACGGTGCGGCGACTAGACGAGCAGCCGGCCGTGGGTCGTTCATGGTTCTGGCAACCTGCCGTCCGTTGGGTGACGCTCGGTGCGGCCGTCTTCGCGCTCAGTGTGGTCGGGTGGGTTGGGCGCGCGCGGATGCAGGAGCGGAGGCGCGCCGAGCTTTACGCGCATGTGCAGCAGGCGGATTATCTGGAGGACTTCGATGTGATCGCCAACCTCGACCAAATCGAGGGAGGGAGCCATCTATGAGGCGGATTGTCCTGCTGTCGATTCTACTGATTGGCGCCGTGGTTGGGGCAGCGCCGGCGCAGCAACCGCCGTTGCCGACACCCGCACCGACCGATCAGACCAACAAGTCCAGATCCAAGCCGCCCCTTACTGAGGAGCAGCGCGCCCAGCTTGAGCAGCGCCTGAACGAGCAGTGGACCAAGATGCCGGTGGAAGCGAAGTCGCGATTGATGCGTCTGCATCGGGCGCTCTCCGAGATGCCGCCCGAGGAACGCAAATTCGTTCACGACCGCGTGGAACGTTTCCTGAACATGTCGCCGGCAGAGCGGGAGAAGTTGAAACAGAACAAGCAAAAATGGGAGCAGATGACGCCCGAGGAACGGCAGAAGGCGCGCGAGGAATTCCGCAAACGCAGCCAGGAGTTTGAACAGCAGTGGCATCGTGCGCATCCCAGCGAAGACGTGGTGCCAAACTCGACAAATGAATCAAAGTCACCTCCACCACCCGAAGGCAATGGCGCGCCGCCCCCAACGCCGTCGCCAGCCCCGTGACATTTCCTGAACTGCCAAACGATTTTTTCCGAACTACCAAACAAACCGAAGGAGACTGAAATGAAACGCGGAATGATAATCGCCTGTTTGATCGGCCTTGTGGCCACCGTCGGCGCCCGCGCCGCGGATGAACCCGCCGCCAAGCCGACAGAAAGCCCCCGGCCAATGCGCGGCAATATGATGGACAATCTCTTGTTCCCGCGCGTGCTGGACGAACTCGCACTGACGGCCGACCAGAAAACCCAGTATGGCGTGCTAGAAGCGAGCTTCAAGAAGGACGCCGCGAAATGGCAGGCGGACAACAACTATGATCCCGCAAAGGCCCGCGAAGAGATGCGCGCGGCCAGGGACGCGAACGATCAAGCGGCCCTGAAGAAGCTGGCCGACCAACGCAAGGGTCTCATGGATATTCGGAAGGGCTACATTGACAAGCTGCGCAGCTCCCTCACCGATGACCAGAAGACCAAACTGGATAAGGCCCTCGCAAATGGTCCTGGCCGCGGACCGCGCGGCGGACCGAACGCGGACAGCAAACCACCCGCACCACCGACGCCACCGCCAGCCAATAACTAGACTTCCTGTCTTTCATCACGCGCCGCGTGAGGTTGTATTCCACCTTGCGCGGCGTTTGTGTTGCGGAACCTGGCGACGAAGGCGCCGTCCATGCTGTCGCGCGGCGGAAAGCTGGATCGCGTCGCTTCCAACGTGAATTCCGGGTGCGACTTGCTGAACCGCTCAACGACCCGTTGGTTTTCCTCTTCTTCGAGGCTGCACGTGCTGTAGACCAGGATGCCCTGCGGCTTGGTGAATGGCACGGCTGCGGCCAGCAGCTTCTCTTGCAACGTCGCGAGCTTGCAGATTTCACTTTCTTCGATGCGCCATCGCAGGTCGGCGCGACGGCGAAGGACGCCCGTGTTGGAGCAGGGCGCGTCAAGCAGCACACGGTCGAACTGGTCCCCACGAAGACAGCGATCCAAGTGTGTTCCTTCGCAGGCCAAGGTCGCCACGATGGTCACGCCCAGGCGCCGGCAATTTTCCCCAACGAGCGCGAGCCGTGAACTCGACATGTCAGCGGCGATGATGCGTCCGCGATTCTGCATCTTCTGCGCGAGATACGTCGTCTTGCCGCCCGGTGCGGCGCACATATCCAACACTGACTCACCCGGCTGCGGGTCGAGCACATCCACGGCGGTGAGAGTGGACGGATCCTGCACGTAGAACTCGCCACTCGTAAAAGATTTGCCCTGAAAAAGTCCTGACGCATTCAGTATTCGCCAGCAAAGTGGATGCGTTGTCGGTTCAGCCTCGACATCGGCAGGTTTGGTTGACGTCTTGAGCGTATTGATCCGTATGTAAATGGGAGGAGGCTGGTTGTTCCATTCGCAGAGAGCTGCCGCCGGCCCGCGGCCCAGTCGCGCCGTCCAACGTTCCCACAGCCATTGCGGGTGGGAATAGTAAATCCAGGGGGCTGCCTCGCGGGTTGCTTCCAATCTCGACACAAGAGCACCGTGTTCCCGTTCGGCGCGACGGAGGATTGCGTTGACGAATTTTGCTTCGCTGGCATGAGCCTGGGACTTGGCGAGTGAGACGGTTTCATTTACTGCCGCGTGCGCCGGGGTCTTGAGATAGAAGAGTTGGTAAAGACCGAGCTGGAGAATGTTGGCGACAACGGGTTGCGGGGGCGTGTTGGCCAGTTGCGTGATCAAAAACTCGAGCGACAACTTTCGGCGCAGGCAGCCGTAGAACAGTTCGGTGACAAAAGCGCGGTCGGGGCCAACGAGCGGGGATGAAGCCAGCGCGGCTTCGAGAAGCTCGTCGGCCAACTGGCGTGATTTTTGCCAGTTGTTGAGTAGGTTCAAGGCGAGTGCGCGGGCGTTCACGGGTCGAGGCTAGCCCCGAAGATAATTCGAGGCCAGCAGAAACGCGGCGGGCACGGATATAACGGCTGGCGAATTCGTAACAAGTCCGCTAGGATGCAGAGGCGGCGCAGATGCCGCACTTTTGGTCTTATGCAAACAACGCACGATATCCTCGCCATTGTGGGCCGCCCAAACGTCGGGAAGAGCACGCTTTTCAACCGCATCGTGCGCCGTCGCATCGCCATTGTCCACGAAGAGCCGGGCGTGACACGCGACCGGGTCAGCGCTGTGGCGAACTGGGATGGGAAGACGTTTGAGGTGATCGACACGGGCGGGATCGGGTTCATGGACGATGAGAAGAGCGGGGACGTCCTGGCGAGCGCGGCGCGGCACCAAGCCGAAATCGCCATCGAAATGGCCAGCGCGATCATCATGGTTGCGGATGTGACAGAAGGCGTGGTGCCGCTCGACCAGGAAATCGCCCGGAAGTTGCGTTCAAGCGGCAAGCCGGTGTTCCTCGCGGTTAATAAGGTGGACAATGCCGGTCGCGCGCGGAACGAGGCGGAATTTGCGGAGTTGGGCTTCCCCAAGACGTTCTCCATTGCCGCGGTTCACGGCACCGGTGTGGAGAGTTTGGTGGATGCCGCCACGGAAGCATTCTCGGCGAACGTGGTACCGGAAACTGTACGGACGCCGCGCATCGCGATTGTGGGTCGTCCGAACGTCGGCAAATCGTCATTGATCAATGCGATCCTGAAAGATGAGCGAACAATTGTCAGCGATATTCCCGGCACGACGCGTGACTCGGTGGATGTGCCATTCACGGTGAAAGGGAAACCGTATTTGCTGGTCGATACGGCCGGGCTGCGGCATCGGCGCAAGATCAGGACATCCGTGGATCAATTCGGCCTGATGCGGGCGGAACGTAGCATCCGTGAATGCGATGTCGCTGTGCTTGTGCTTGATGCGGTCGCGGGTGTGACGAACCAGGACAAGAAAATCGCCGGGCAGATTGCGGACGCCGCGCGCGGCTGTGTCATACTGGTGAACAAGTGGGACCTCGCAGCGGAAGAAGAGGAAAAGGACCATCGGTTGGAGCAGCAAGGAAAGCGGAGAAAAACCACCTTCCGCGAGAAATACCTGGAGGCTTTGCGGAAGGAATTGTTCTTCCTGGATTGGGCACCGGTGTTGTTCGGGTCGGCGAAGACGGGCCAGAACCTGAATCTATTGTTCGACCAGATCACCGTCATCGAGCAGGAGATGACGCGACATGTGGAGACGCCGCAGTTGAACAAGCTGTTTATGCAGGCACTTGACGCGTATCCGCCGCCGCATGTTGGCGGAAAGCGGTTCAAGGTCTATTATGCTTTCCAGAAGCCCACACAACCGCCCACATTTCGATTGTTCGTCAACAACGTGGGCGCGTTGACGCCGCACTACAAGCGGTTCCTGATTGATAAAATCCGCGCCACCTACGCTTTTACCGGTTGTCCGATCCGGTTGGAATGCCGGGAGCGCGAGCGGCGGGAATTTGTGAGATCAGCGCAGCCTACAAAGCGCGTCTCCGAACGCTCCACACGACGACCGGAGCAGAATAAAAGGCAGTACCCGGCGCCGGGCAAGGCGAAGTATTCGACGCACGGTAAGGCGACGAGCAATCGGCGTCGGCGATAGTCGCGGTCATGCAAATCAAAGCACTCGCGGTGTATTGCGGTTCGAGCCCGGGGTTGCTTCCGGAATACAAGGAAGCGGCCATGACTTTCGGCGCGCTCCTGGCGCGGGAGGGGATCGCGCTGGTTTATGGGGGCGGGAATGTTGGGCTGATGGGAGCGGCGGCGGATGGGGCTCTACAGGCGGGTGGAAAGGTTATCGGTGTGATCCCGCACGCGCTGGTCGCGAAGGAATTGGCACATCGCGGCGTCACGGAATTCTATCCCGTCGATACCATGCATCAGCGCAAACAGAAGATGGCCGATCTGGCGGACGGTTTTGTGGCGTTGCCCGGTGGGATCGGGACGCTGGAAGAAATATTCGAAATGTTGACCTGGAACCAACTTCACATTCACGGAAAGCCGTGCGCGTTTTTGAATGTCGCGGGCTACTACGAACCATTGGTTCGTTTTCTTGAACACATGGTCCAGCAGCGCTTCCTCAAACAGGCGCCATTTGATGCGCTCATTGTCGATTCCGATGGGGCATCGCTGCTGGCGAGAATCCGTGCATATGCCCCGGTAAAGACGGATAAATGGATCGATAGAAAGACCAGCTGACAGGCGCTGTAGGATTGGCGGATGGGTATGGTTACAGTCCGACAGTACATGAACCCGAGCGAAGCGGAGTTGGACAAGACTCTGCTCGAAGAGGCGGGGATTCCCGTCTTCCTGGCGGATGAAAATAGTATGTCGCTGGGTTACGGGGGCGTGTTGGGCGGGATACGACTGCAAGTGGAGGATGCCGATCTGGGCCGGGCGCGCCGTGTGTTGGACGAACGGGAAGGGGTGACGCCGCTCCCGGATGACTTCGTTCCACCGGAGGAACCACCGGCTATTGAGCCAACGCCGGCGCCCACATCCATTCCAGAGACCAAAGAAGAATGGATTGACACCTTTTTCTGGGGCGGCGTTGTGCTCGTGTCCGCATTTGGGATCATCGCGCTGGTGACTCTCATAGTAGGTGGTTTCGTCTTCGCCACCCTTGGCGGCCTGGCGGTTCTCTTTTTGATCGGCGGACTGGCGGCGCTGGTAGTGCAGTGCATTTTTCCCAAACGCGGAAAGGGTGCGGGGAAGGATTCCCACAAGTAAGCCAGACGGACAGACCAAGATGATGCCTTTGGGGCCAAAAGGAAAGCGGGTGAATGAGTCGTTAGAAGCCAGCGCGGCCAATAACGCGAAGGGCACTGTCTTGAAGGACCGCGACCCTCGCTCTTTCGATCATCTTGCGGAGGAATATGACTTTGCGGCTTCACTCGAACGGAGACCTGATTTTTTCCTCAGCCATCTGCCGCAACGTCGTTGCCGCGTCCTGGATGTCGGCTGCGGAACGGGCATCCTCGCCAAGGAACTCGCACGGCATTTTCAAACAGTTGTTGCCATCGACATTTCCGAGCCGATGCTCGCAATCGCTCGCGGGAAGCGGGCTGCAGCCAACATCGAGTATCGGCGGACAGATGCGGATCAACTGGTTCTGGAGGAGAAATTCGACGCCATCGTTAGCCATACGACATTTCATCATCTGGAAGATGTGCCCCGGACTTTGAGTGTGCTGAAAACGGCGCTCGAACCGGATGGCCGTTTGATCCTTGTTGATAACGTCGTCCGTTGGCCTTTCTTGGATCGCCATACACCGCTGCGTAACGCCTTATCCTGCCTGAGGTTTCCGCCGGATGCCTTGCGCCATGGTCTTCTCCCCGCGTGGCGGCTTTTCCGATTTCGTGTGTCGCGTTCCTGGCTCGCCCATATGGCAACGGACCGGTTCCTGTCGGCGGATGAGTTTCGTAATACATACGGTCAACTCCTGCCCGGCGCCTCGTTTACTCGGTTGAAATACTTCATGGGTGTGGTGTGGCAGGTACCTGGGCCCAATGCTGCTTGACCGGGTGTTTTTGCTTGTGAGATTGGTTCTGTTGACGATCATGGTGCGAGGATGAGGATTGCCATCGCGTCGGATCATGCGGGATTTCGCTACAAGGTGCTCGTCACAGCGCATTTGCGATCCGGCGGGTACGAAGTTGACGATTTTGGGACGGACAGCGAAGCGCCGGTCGACTATCCGGATTTTATCCGTCCTGCGGCCGAAAGCGTGGCGAATGGGAAAGCCGACCTGGGAATTGTTTTGGGAGGCAGCGGGAATGGCGAGGCCATCGTAGCCAACAAAGTCAGGCGTATCCGCTGCGCTGTTTGCTGGAACGAGGAAAGTGCCCGGCTTGCCAAACAACACAATAACGCGAACGTCATCTCCTTCGGCCAGAGGATGGTCAGCGAAGCAGAAGCGATCCGCATTGTTGATGCCTGGCTGCACGCTGAATTTGAAGGCGGTCGACACCTGCGAAGAATCGAGAAGATTGAAAGGGGCGGCACGTGAACCATTGACCGCCGGGCGCCAGTCCAATGGATGACCGAAAGGCCATGAGTCACGATTCGACTGTCGAGAGTTCGGGCGTGCGCGTGTTTCCGCCGATAATCTATGCGGCGGGAATCGGGGTGGGGTATCTATTGCACTGGTGGTGGCCCTTGCGTCCGATGACGGCGGGAAGCGGGCTGATGTTGGTCGCCCGCGTCGTCGGCTGGGTGTTTATCGCAACCAGCGTCATGCTGCCGATCTGGGCGGCACGGTTGTTCCACGGGGCTGGCACGACGCCGAATCCCATGCGACCGACGACGGCTCTGGTGTTCACGGGACCCTATCGTTTCACCCGCAACCCGATGTATCTGGGATTGGCGCTGCTCCAAGTGGGCCTGGCAATGGTGACGAATGCGCTTTGGCCGCTCGTGACGCTGGTGCCGGTGGTGGTGGCGGTACGGCGTTTGGTCATTGACCGCGAGGAACACTACCTTGAAACGAAATTTGGCGAAGAATACCGGGCCTACAAAGCGCGTGTGCGACGCTGGCTGTGACGGCTCGTGGTTGATCCCGGTGATCCGCGAGAAGTATGGCGTCCGCGACGGAGCGGGCATATACTCTCCTTCCCGGTGAGGGACGATCGAATGAAGATATTTGCACTGGCATGGTTATTGGTGGCGGGAGATGTTTTGTCCGCCACAGGGGCCGACGTCAAACGGTTCGACTTGAATGGGGAGAGTACGCTGACCATTGCGGTGGCACAGGCGATTCGGGTGCAGTTTGCTCCGGCGGAGGGCGGGCAGCCCGCGCATCTGATCCTCTCCGACACGAACAAGGTCAGCGAAATGCGGATGGTGATGGCCAAGAGTGTTGTGAAGTTGTCCGACGATCAAATGAAGAGCCAACTCCTTACCGCCGGGCAACGACTTATGTCGGCGGTTGTGGAAAAAGAGATCAAAGTGCAGGCGCTGAAGGGCAGCAGTTTCACATACTTCTATTTTGAACTGACGGACAGTCGCCCGGATCCACTGCAGGGGAGCCGGTACGTACTCCAGGGATTAGGCCGGAGTCCGGAATACATGTGTGAGTTCGTCATGCTGACAAATCGGAAGAACGGGGAGGCGAAGGACCAGATTCTGAATGCCCTCCGGTCGCTGGACATCCGTACGAAAAAATAGAGCGAGGAGCGCGCCGGGTTGTGCTAATTCGGCTTGCCTTTGGGAGGGCAAAATGGGATGAAACAACTCCATCAGTTGCCAACCCATGAAAGGAGCCGGCCATGCAAGCGTCGGAAGGTAAGTGCGGTTGCCCCTGCCACAAGATGCCTGGTCTGTTTATCGTCTTGATCGGTTTGACCTTCTTGTTGGGCGCGTTGAACGTACTCAGCCCCCGGGCCGTCGAGATCATCTGGCCGATCCTAGTGATCCTCGCGGGATTGAAGAAGATGTTTAGCGGCATGTGCAAGTGTTGTAACTCGGCGTAGGCTGGAGTCGTCCTCGTGACCAGGGAAATCAAACATCGGGTAACGATTCGCGCCACGCCGGCCAAGGTTTACGCAGCGTTGATGGATGAGAAAAAGCACGCGCAGTTTACGGACGCACGGGCCCGGATCGAGCGGCGGGTGGGAGGGACGTTTACGTGTTACGGCACGTACATAAACGGGATCACCCTGGAATTGCAGCCCGGCAAACGCATTGTGCAGGCGTGGCGGTCGCGGAATTGGCCCAAGGGGATTTATACGATTGTCACGTTCAAACTCTCCAAGGCGGCCGGGGGCCGGACGACGCTACGCTTCTCGCAAATGGGTGTGCCGGCAAGTGATTACCGGGAGAAGAACAAGGGTTGGCGGACACATTATTGGGTGCCGCTGAAGCGATACCTGGAAGACCGGAAACATTAGACGAAGGCAATCGCGCAGCATTGGATTCACAAGAGGCGTGATTCCAGCCCCTCACATCAGCTGCAGGTGATGATGATGAATGTCAGTTTATTACTGTCAGCATTTTTTTCTTTGTTTCCCCTGGTCGGTTCCCTGATACTTTTGTTTCGCGACAAGAGTTGGCCGGTGGTTTTGCTTCTCGCGGGCAGTGTCCTCGGTTTTTGCGTCATGTTGTTGATTGTCGTGCAGGCCATGATCGGCGGTAGTGGCGCACCGGGTTACATTTTCATGGTCAGGTTCGGCAACCTGCCGGGCCGGCTTGTTTTTTGGATAGGATTCGTGGCTTACGCGCTCAAGCAGGAGCGCCGTTAGAGCCCATCGTCTGACGGATGAGGAGTGTGAACCTCGGCCCGCCTGGTTTACGTCGCATCAAGCCACGCTATGAACTCATCGGCCTGGTCCCGAAACAAGACGCGAATGGCGACTCTGATTTCGTCGCGGTTTACGGATTTTCGTTTCCAGCGCTGCTTCAGCTTGCGGAGCCCGGGAAGGTCTGGCTGGCTGATGCGGTAGGACGCACTGGATTCGGCGACCCGCGACGAGCGTTTGCCCGAGAGCAATTTGCGCATTTGATCCAGCGGAATGAGCCTGGATGTAAAGACCTCGGCTGGGACTCCCAAACGGTAGGCGATTGACTCAATGCCCTTGGTGGACGGCACGCGTTTGCCGGACGTGAAGTCGCTCACCGACCCCTGGCTGACGCCCAGCTGCTGTGCGGCTTCTGTCTGCGTCCAACTGGCAGCCGACAGCAACATACGAAAGTTGGCAGTGAATATCTTACGAGTATCGGATTTTGATGTTGACATATGTATCGTTTCTCGATATCTAGTGCAGCATGCTTCTATGTTGGTATTTGTATTGGTTCAATTTGAAGAAGACCAAAACCACGCGGCAAAGACAAGCCCGAAAATGCGGATTTGAGCTTTTTTCGCCGGATCCTGTCCCACAGCCCGACGCCCGAATCTTCGCTACACCCGATCGAGCCCCTGCCGCAACCGCTTCTGCGGAGGCCGAGGAAAACCGCCTGGCGGTGCAGCCGCGTCGGCCAGCCCAGGCCCAACCGCTCGATCAATTGCCGTCGCGCCCAATCCCGGGTGACGGCCCAGCGGCCGCGCGTGGCCTCCTACACGTCGCGGTCCCCACTTTCCGATCGACCAAAATGGAACCCAATAGCGCGCGAAAGACGCGAAGCGCGGACATCGGCATGATGAATCGTCGCATCCCGCAGTTTCGATTTCGATTCCCACGATGAGCTTCACCAGCCAGCCAGTGAAAGGCTCAAAAATCCGCGCGCCATCCGCCCTTCAGCAACAGTGGTTCGTGGAAATGCTTCCCTCGCCGATCAACGGCGAAGTCCGCCTTCGTCTGCAGCGCCCATCGTCATGGGTCTGCGTCGCCGAGGCGGCCGAGCTCATGGCCTGCGGCATCCAAAAAATCCACAACCTCTGCGACGACGGCCAACTCGAATGGCGCTGGCTCGATTACGAAGGTAGCGGCGGCAAGAAACTCGTCCTCGTTGATTCCGTCCACACCTACCTCACCAAGAAGTACCAGTCCCAACCTGCCCACCCGCGTTGAGGTATCAGGATTGGGAGCAACTTCCGCAGGCTTGAGCCTGTTTACTGAGTTTCTGGCACGGCTGTGATCGTTTCCTCCCCAGCAAATACGGTGAGTGACTCGAGGGGATAACTGCGCTCCCGCCACGCGTCGATCCCTCCCGCCAGCGGACGGACGCGGGTGATGCCGCGCTTGTAAAGCGCCAACGCCGCGCGGACGGCGCTGGCGTCATTTGGACAGGAGCAGTAGAGCACCACCTCCCGATCACGCGGGATTTCAGGGGCCCACTTCTGCACTTCATCCAGCAACATATGCCGCGCGCCGGGAATGCGGTAGGGATCGCCCTGCGCGGCGAGGCTGGAGCGGACGTCCACGATGTATATGTCCTGTCCCGCCTCCTGCCGCTGGCGAAGCTCCTCGGCCGTGATGCGCGCCATGTGCAATTTCCGCAGGGTCCTTTGCCGGTTGATATACTTGAAGGCGATGTAGGCCACCAACAATGACGCCAACAGGATGATCGCGCCGCGGCCCAGCCGATCCAGCCACTCGGCTACTTCCTGAAGTTGGTTGCGAAAAAGAAGCCCCAGCACCAGGAAACACCCCACGTATAGCATCGCCCCAAAACCGTCGAATGCCAGGAACCGGCGGAGATTGACCCGGTACATCCCTGCCAGCGGCGGCATGACCGTACCGAGGCCGGGGATGAATTTTGCGAAAACAATACCCCGCATACCGTGCTTTACGAAAACATCCTCGGTTCGTCGGACACACGAATCCGGTTCGAGCGAAATGCGGCACAGAAGTTTGAGGATGCGGTTGCCGCGATGGCGCCCCACGTAGAACCAGATGGTATCCGCCAGCAGCGAGCCCAACGTGGCCATCAGGAGCGCCAGCAACGGATTCATTTTGCCAACGCCCGCCAGACCTCCGGCGGCCAGCAGAAACGGCGGGGACGGCAGCGGCGCGCCCAGTTGTTCGATGAAGACGACCACGAACAAGACCAGCAACCCATAACGCACCATGAAATCGAGGATCTCATTCATGACAAAAACGCGGAAAACTGAAGTTGCGATGCAAAATCATGAATGCCGGATTCTGTCCGAGGAAGCGGCTGAAAGCAAACTCCCACTTCCGTAAATCGTCCGGTTTTTGGCGCGTCGACCACATGGCGAAGGGGTCAACCTCGCTGACCAGCGCCATCCGACGCTCACAACCGATGACCGTCCTGCGACTAGACGTGTCTCTGGTGTTTGGCCCGCTCTTCGCGCATCGCTTCCTTGCCGGCTTCGACAGCGGCCGAAATCTCCGCCTTCTTGTCTTCAAAGAAACCCCGGGCATTCTCGAGGCCGTCTCTCGCCTTACCGCCAAGATCCCTGCCCTTGGCAGCGAGCAACTTTCGAGTCTCCTCGCCGGACTGGGGGGCGTAGAGCAGGGCAATCCCGGCACCGGCGAGCGCGCCGATAGCGAACGCCGCCAAATAACCGCCTACTGGAGTTGAATTGTTTTCAGACATGATCTGCCTCCTTTTTTTCCTGGTTGTGATGATTTCGATGCAGCAAGACCTCTAGAAATGTGGTGAATCCGGCGCGGAACAGGTTCATGTTCCGCACCAACGAATGCACAGGCGGCTCAATCGCCGATCCGACCTCGTCCACAAGACGATCCGCCCGCTCGCTCCATTGGCGCACGGTGTGCGTGATCTGGCTCATATCGTCCAGTTGCTGATTGGCAAGCTTGGAAAACTGGGTCATGTGTCGCACCAATTCGCGGCTGTCCTCGACGAGGACGTGGAGCTTTTCGTGCAAGCGGTCTGATGTACCAACCAACTTCTCCACTTGTCGCCAAACTCGAAAGACAATGGGAATCAGGCAAACCATCAGGACCGTAAACGCCACCGATGCGATAAACAACGCGACCTGTAAAGCCGTTGACATTTGTGCCACCTCTTTCACCGGAATATAACCCCGGTATCTCGCACCGCAACCGATTTTTAAGGCCATCGACCGCAGAGGTCACCGGGCGTGACCCGTCGGATTATATCGTGCTGGCTTCGGCGGGGACGGGAGGGCGATCTTGTGCCCTAGCCGACTTGGCCGTAAACGATTCTGGTTGTGTTCCACCACGTTCGCCGATTACGACAACGTGAAATGAAAGGTCGCGCCTTTGTCGACCTCAGCCAGCGCCCAGACACGCCCGCCGTGACGGTGGATAATGCGCTGGACGGTGGCCAGACCGACGCCCGAGCCGGGAAACTCGGTCATCCCATGCAGCCGCTGGAACGGCGCGAACAGCTTGTGCACGTACTTCATGTCGAAGCCCACACCGTCGTCACGCACAAAAAATGATGAATGTCCATTGTCGCGGTCGAAACCGACCTCGATCGTTGCATGGGGCCGCTTGGCCGTGTATTTCCAGGCGTTGCCGAGAAGGTTTTCGAGCACCACGCGCAGAAGCTGTGGGTCGCCGTTTGCCGTAAGGTTGCCGTCGATTCGCAGTTCGACGTCTCGTTGGGGATCACGCGCCCGCAACTCCACGGCAATATCGCCGGCGAGCCTGCTCAGGTCCACCGGCTCGTGACGCAATTCACTCCGTGACACGCGCGACAGGTTTAATAAATCGTCAATGAGTTGTCCCATGCGCTGGCTGCCGGCGCGAATGCGTTGCAACAGGTCCTTGCCTTCGTCACCGAGCTTGTCGTGGTAATCTTCCAATAACACCTGGCTGAAACCGCTGAGACCGCGTAGCGGGGCGCGCAAGTCGTGGGAAATCGAATAGCTGAAGGCCTCCAGTTCCCGGGTGGTGGTCTCGAGGTCCGTATTGTGGCGCTGTAGTTCGTCGTTGAGTTTGGTGACCTTCCTTTCGGCCTCGGCGCGTTCAGCAATTTCGCGCTTAAGTTGGTCATTGGCGGCCGCCAACTGCGCCGGGCTGGGGATCGTCAGGGCGACGGGAATCAGCTTTACGAGGAGAATGGCGGTCAGGATCGAGGCGACTGCCGTCAGCATTTTCACCGCGCCCGCCAGCCAGTACGCCGCATGCCAGATGTTCCATACCTCCATGAAATGCGTCATGCCGCACGCGAGGATGAACACCCCGAATGCGAAAAACATCCAGTTAAACGGAATGTCGCGGCGCTTCCGGATGAAATAAACCAGCGTCAACGGGATCGTCAGGTAAGCCAATCCAATCAGCATGTCCGCGATCACGTGCAGCCAGACCAAACTGGCTGTCCACAGATAGCAATGCCCGTGCGGCATGAAGTCATTGGGGCTGAAGATCCGCTTAAAAAATTCCGCCATGCGCGTTCCTTAAAGCAGGTAGGAGTCCGCACAACTGAGAATCTCGAACAATCAGGGAGAGTCGGTATCCCGGGTTGCGCGCTTGGCAGGGTAAACCCGTAGAACAGTTATGGCGTGAACCGAAAAAGCCGTGTTGCCATCCGTGCCGACGCGGCGGATGTGACGGTGAAGGTGTTCGTTCAGGAACCAGGCTCGCGTCCAAAAATGTACTGTCCAGTGATCGGTGGTCCGCGGTGTTGCAAAGGGCAGCCGTACAATCTGCACACGGATCGCGCCGTTACTTCGCCGCTCCCGCGAATGCATCCTGCTTCCACTGGCCGTCCTCGATCTTACCATCGGGATACGTCATCTTTCCGACACCGTCCATCTTCCCGTCCACAAAATGGCCCGCATACTGCCGGCCATCAGGCCAGGTCATCGCCCCTGTGCCGAAAGGCAGGTCCGCTTTCCCCTCCACGATCACCCAGTCTCCCTTGTAGATCCGGCCATCGGGAAACCAAATCGTCCCCCCGCACTTCGTCCCGTCATAATTCCACGTCCCCACCTCCTTCGTACCATCGGGCAGCACACACGTCCCGCTGACCCGGTACACCACGCCGTTCCGCCATTCACCTTTCTGATAGGTCCCCCTCGAATCAGTAACCGTACCCCGGCCATTCGGCTTCCCGTCCTTCATTTCGCCCTCGAAAACCGTCCCATCTGCCGTCACCAGGCTTCGCACCTCGTTCGTCCCCCCGATCTTCAAGCCATCCCCCGCCGTCGTCGTCCCACCCGCCAACGCCAGACCGGCCGGACCAAAAGCATCGCCACTGCCAGGCGCGCCCGCGTCCTTCGCACCCGCCGCCGCCGACTTCTGATCATTCCCCTTGCCGCAACCGCCAACCCAAAAGGCCAGCGACACCCCAAAAATCATCGTCAGGAAAAATGCATAACGTTTCATCATCACCTTTCGGATAGCTTGCCGATGAACATTTGTACCACCGCCGCCAGCTTACAGCAAGTGCGGGTGGCGTCGACGACCCAACCCGGGATAAATTCCAATGCGGTTGGTAAGGGCCAGCTGGCCCACTGCGCCGTCTTCATGGAGGGCCACGCTCCGTCGTGGCCATGTCCTCCGCCGAATGGTAGGGCGGTGTGGCCTACACCGCCTGCTCGGTTCCGTCGTCCGTTTTCCGTCTTCGGTAGGGCGGTGAGCCGAGTCGGACGGAGCGGAGCCCGACGACACGCCACACGTCGTACCCCGTGGCAAACGCGACGCGCCTTCCTCTGGTGGCAATCCCACACCGCCGCTCTGTTTTGCCGTCATTGTTGCCGCTTGGTTTTAAGGTCACAAATTGTGATCTTGGAACACGGCGACGGTGAACCGTCCTCATTTCCGTTGTAGCCGCAGGCTTTAGCCTGCTTGTTCGGCTCAACTCTTGTCACGAGTGGAGAGCTGACCCGACGACGGAAATCCGCCATCGGATTCCCGATCTTGGTTGTTGTTTTTTTGTCGTTGGTAGGACGAGTTGGCCCACGCAAAGCCATTAGGTGATATGGACTAGAGTCTGTTGCCCCTATGGGGACACGGACCAACTACTAAATGAAAACTAAAATATACTAAATTAGTAGTTGACCTTGAGTGAAAACTAATTTAGTATTAATTAGTATTAAATTAGTAGGAGACCACATGGTCATACGAAAGCCACAGATACACAAGCAAGAACTGCTGAACATGGAAAAGCGTAGCAAGACCATGGTGTTCCGCGGGCCTCCCGATTTGGCATCCAAGCTTCGCAAACTCGGACAAGGAAAATCAAAGTAAGATCACTGGAGCCGTCTCCCCACAGAGCACACTTGCGAGCACAGTTTCCAAGCCTCGGTAGCTTGAAGACCAGCTTACCGCCTCACGCTCTGATTTGTCGCGAGTGGTGAGTTGACCCGACGACTAACTCGCAAGTTCCGAGAGCGCGGGCTGGCTCTAGCGACTATCTCACCGGCCAGTAAACTTTTACGAGCGGAACTAGCGCGCGTGTTTCCGGGTCCAGCTGTTCATAGTTCGCTACCAGTAGTTCGGCTAATAAATCCATGTCGACGAGCGTTATCGGATTTGTGGCTCGCTCGGCCTCGTAGTGCGCCTCTTTCGTGAATGGCGAGCCGACAGGGGAAAGGATGTCATCGCATCTCCCGACGGCCTTGGGCTCGAAGAGCCCCGTATACGGGTTGAGGTAAAACACCGCATTGGTGAGACGATGGGTGCACCGGAGGTTCGGAGCTTCATTGGTCATTGGGGTCAACTCAATACTCTGTACACATTTCTCTCATCCGGCACTCCCCAATCCCAAATCTCCAGCCGTTGACGCTTCACCGTCACCCGGTCTAACCCTACAGCGCGAGCGGATTCTCCACGCCCCCGAAAAGCGCACGCTGTCCATGCACTACAATTTCTGCCGTATTCATTCCAGCTTGCGAGTCACGCCAGCTATGGAGGCGGGCGTTGCCGATCATGTCTGGACTTTGGAGGAAATAATTGGTTTGCTTCCATTGTGAAATGGTTTTGGTACGCCATCGGCGCGGCCCTCTTGTATGGATTGCACCAGATTTTTACCAAGCTGGCATCAAATCACATCGGTGACGGATTGGGCGGGTTTGTTGTCGAGGCGACGGCCGCCGTTACCATCTTGGCGTACTTGGCATTTCTCTACCTCTCAGGCCGATGGACTCAGCAAGCAACAGCGCCGGGTGCAGTCTACTCTGTGCTCACTGGCATCTGTGTTGGCGTAGGAACGGTGTTCTTCTTTTTGCTCTTCCAGAAGGGCGGCCCACTTTCGGCAGTACCAATGATTCTGGCCGGAGGCGCGGCCATCATGGCAGTCGCCGGCATCTTCTTCTTTCGTGAACCCATATCATTGCCGCGCATATTGGGCATTATCTTGTCCATCATCGCCCTATTCCTGCTTGGGAAATAGATTCCCAAAACGTACCAGTACCTGCGGCCCACACCGCCGTTCGGTCCTTCGGTTCGCTCCAAAGTTGAGAGTTTAGCGTTGAACGTTGAGCGTTAGCCGAGTCTGACGAGACGCGACCTTGCTGTACCGCGGTCGCAACCGTTTCCCCCGTAATTGACTCAGTCACACGTTTCCGGTATAATCTGAATCGGGTCGCCTATGCCAAAGCTACACATACTCTCGCCGAGCTCGCTCGCCGCAACAATTGAGCTGACGGAAAGTCTTATCACGATCGGTCGGACTCCTGATAACTCCATTTGCATCCAGGACACCAACGTCTCCAGGCGACACGGAATTCTGGTGCGTGACGGGGACAGTTATCAATTGCACGACTTCAAATCCGCCAATGGCACTTTCGTGAATGGCGAGCAGATCATGGCGGCGAAACTCAAGGATGGCGCGTCCATCCGTTTCGGCTCGGTAGAGCTTCGCTACGAATCGGGTCTCGCCAAGGCTGCGCCGCTCGGAACCGCACTAGCCGATCAGAAAATGCTCCCCACGCCGCCCAAGGGCGGCAGCGGCAAGGAGCGTGGTGGCATGTCAAAAAGGATGAAACCCGAATACGCCGCCGGGTCGTTGCAATCCGGTCCCGTTACCTTCCCCCCGGGCTCCCTCGCCAAACCCATATCTCCGCCGTCTCCCAAGAAGTCCGAGTAAACCAGCCTCCTGGGTGGCGCGGTCCACCCCGCCGTTCGGTCCTTCGGTTCGTTCCAAAACTTGAACGTTGTGCGTTGAGCGTTTAACGTTGAGCGTTCAGGCGTTCTTTCCCCCGCCGACATTGCTCCCATCGGTCCTATTCCGCGTCTTTTTCTCTCCCCCAAAACCGTCCAAATCCCTGTTTTCACCCTTTTTTCGAAAAAAACACCCTCAAAAACCCCAATGAATACGCGCCTTTGGAAGAAAAGCTTCCAAAGCTTCCAAACCTTCCAAAGCTCACTCACGCCTTTTTTCGATTTCCGATAGTCTGCCCCGCGTTGATGAAAAACGCAGTCACACAACGCAGCGAAACGAGGAGATCGAATATGAATTGGTTGTCGAAGATCGCGCTTCTGCTCGGACGCCGAAAGTTCGAGGAATTTGCCCAGGCCAACCCCACGCTCCCGGACGACGCCCTCGCCGTCGCCAATACGCTCGATACCTATCCCGTCCGCGGCGCGGTCGCGCTCGTCGCCGGCTCGCTCGCCCACGCGCTCGACAACCTGCTGCGCGGCACCGAGACGGTCAACGCCGCCGCGACGCATGTCCTGCTGATTCTCGCGGGCCTCTGCATCATCTGGGTCCGCCACGCCATCAGCAAACACGACGTCCGTGTCAACGCCGTCCTCCAGAAAGCCCGCGATCTCTCCGGGATCGCCGTCAAAACACTCGTGCTGATCTTCGCACCCTTCGTGTTCTTCGTGGTGAAATCCCCGGCTGCCTCCGCCCAAACCAACGCCCCCGCCGACAATGCCTTCACCCAGCTCGTCACCGATATCGGCAGGTCCACGAAATTCAGCAGCGGCATCGGCATCAATCTCCACGGGAAATTCGCGCCGCTACTCTCGCAGGAACTCCCTCTCTTCGGCCACTCGGGCACCAACTCCTCCTGGTCCACGGGACCGTCGCACGCCACGTTCTTCCTTCCAACCCAAAACCAGGAGGAACTGGGCTGGTCACTGAGCGGCAGTTGGCAGTCACCGCCGCGACTCTTGCGCCTCGCGCTCTTCAACGCCAGCGACATCGACTGGACCGTCAACTGGGGTCTGCCCGTCGAGGACTACTACCAACTCTTCCGTCACGCCGACTGGAAGGAAAACCGCCTCGGCCTCTCCGTCACGCGCAAGTTCTGAGCCGGGAGCCCACCAGGAATGAACGAAATACACGAAATCAATTGGGGCGCGGTCCTGGCCTTCATCGCGATCCTCGAATTTATGCGGAGCGTCGTCATCTACATGTTCATCAGCCCGCTCCGTGGCGCGGGCAAGAAAATCGACCACCTGGAGGACCAGCTCAACGGCCTCAATTTCACCAATCTGCAAAAGGGCGTCGAGGACCACGAGAAACGGATGCGCGCACTCGAAAGCGACGCGATGCCCATTGACGATTTCCAGCGCTACACCGACGTCGCCGAGCGCGACCGCCGCCTGATGAACAAGAAACTCGACATCCTTTTGCAACGCACCGCACACCTCCGTGAACCTGAAGATGAAAGGGAACTAGCCGATGAAAGCTGAACAACTCCGCGACCTCCGCGTCGCGCTGCTCCGTGAACTCTACCGTCTGAACCCGCTCGGCCGCCGCGCCGTCGTGCTCCACATGCTGGTCCAACCAGAAGTCGAGTGCACCGTCGCCGAGGTCACCGCGCAACTCGCGTTCCTCCGCGGCAAACATTTCCTCTGCGAGGTCAAAGCCGACGACATCTCCCCCGGCCTCGACCCATTCTGGTTCATCACCACCGAAGGCATGGTTCACTGCGAGGCGAAGCGACTGGTATGAAAAAGCGCCGCAATCAGAGAGTCAGTCGTTGGCCGCTCCGGAAAAGATTCAGCCGGATTGCGATGTTGCCCGAAGAAATGCGCCTCGAGATCAACCGCAAGATGCGCGATGGCCAGCAAATCAAGATGATTGGTGAATGGTTGTTCGAGCAGCGGGCGGATCGCGACCTACCCCACCTACATTTGAAGGCGGGCGATGCTTATTCGTTGAGCTGGCTGCGCACCAGTCCGAAGGAAAAGAACGCGCGCCGGACTGTCGAAGCCGGCCTGGCCCGCTGGTTCTACACTTCGTACCAGGAATGGCTACGCCGTGAACAGGCGCGCGAGGAGACGGTTCAACGGGTCGAAGACTCGGAACAGACCAACAGAGCGGCGGCGGAAAAGAGCCAACCCGATGCTGACGTGGGCGGCAACCTGATTATCCGCTCGATGCTTCTAGAGGCCATCAACCTGGTCCACAAGGACAGCAAAGATCCGACGGAGCTCTCGCAACTGGCGACTGCGTGGGCGCGCTTGAAACAGACGGCGATTGAACTGGAAAAGCTCCGGCTGCGCACGCAAGAGGCTGTGGACGCCGGTCTCAAGGCGCTCAAGTCCGAGATAACGAAAGACCCCGAGGCGATCGAACTTTTCAAGAAACTTCACGACATCGTGAAACGGTCCGCGAACTCCGACGCATGAATACGGGCTTCAACATACTCGGACGCTCCATCGACCTCGACCTGGCACCGAAAGTTATGACGCCCATGGTGAGTTCCTTCCGCGAGTTCCTCGAGAAACACGGTCGCGTCAAAACTCCTGACGGCAGCTACCAGTGTTACACATTCGAGGGCCGCGAGGCGTTGGAGTTTGTGGTGGGGGTTATTGATCGCGTTCTCGGTTCAAACGATGGCCAACCCATGAGCGACGCCCGGCTTACTGCCACCGGTTCAGCGCAGTGGGGGAAAACCATTCTCGAACTCAACCTGCTCGCCTACGCCGCCGGTATCCAGTTCCGCTCCGTCGGCCTCTTCCTGCCCGATGAAGATCTCGTTGAGGGCATCGTCGATAGCAAATTCCGTCCCGATGTCCTCGACCAGCAGCCGTGGCTCAATTCCCTGATCACGCTCGGCAAAGCCGAAAACGCGTCGGGCAAAACGGTCAATCGCAAGGGCTTGTTCACCTGCACCGGTAGCCGGAAAAAGTCGCACGGGATGATCCACGGCATGCAGAAGATCCCCACGACCTTCAGCTTCGACATCGTCATCGAGGACGAGAAGGACGACATCCCGCCGACCATGTCGCGCTACCTCACCGCCCGCATGACCGCCAGCGATCTGCGCTTCCGTTTGAGCATCGGCACCCAACGCTACGCCGGCGCGGGACAGAACAAGGAATTCGAAGACGGCACGATGCACCTCGGCCATTTCACCTGCGCCGTGTGTGGTCACAAACAAAACCCCGAAGAAAACTGGCCGCAAATTTGCCGGTTGGCGATTGATCGCGAGCCGAGGTGCGATGATCCGCAATTGCAGTTGGAGGGGAATTTCAAGCGGAACGGCCCGCGCTCACCGAGCGCGGCTACAGCGGAAGGCGTGTTTGAGTTCGAGCCGGACGGGAATTTTTATCTCGCGTGCGTGCAGTGCGGGCACGAACTGGATCGGCATAAGCCGGAGTTTGTCGCGCAGCATCCCGAACGGGAGAAGTTGCAGCACTGGTCCGTGCGCATCTCGCAATTGCTCGTTGCTGCCATCGCCTTGAAACAAATCGTCTCTGATTGGTGCCAGAACGCCGTGCAAGACCCCGACGCGATGAAGACGTTTTATGTCGACCGCCTCGGCCTGCCGCGTTCCAGCAGCCAGCAACTCGACCAGAAAATCCTCGACCGCGCCCGCTCGCTGGAGCACTTCGACCTGTCACTGTCCCCACGCCCCAACACCACGCGTTTCGCAGGTTTAGACACCGGCGACCGCTGCTGGCTCACTGTCCGCGAGGTCGAGTCCCCAACCATCAAACGCATCACCTGGCTGGAACAACTCAGCGCCGAACGCGTTCGCGCCCGTGTGCCGCAGGTTTTCGAGCTGCTGGGAGTCAGCGCACTCTTTGTCGACGCCGGCCCGCTGCGCGATCTGGCCCGCGATCTCTGTTTCTTGTTGAACGGTCTCACGAGTTTCCGTCCGTCGCCGCTTCCCGATCCCGAACGTGCCGTCATCCATTTTCCCGGTGGCCTCACGTGGGACGGCGCGAACCAGCGCTGGCGCGGCCTGCGTTGCGCCGCCGTCGAGTTCACGCTCAAGGAAGGGAAGGGGGTCGTCCACAAACTCGGCATCACGCAGGACGGCCTCTTTTATCCCGTCATCGCCTGCAACCGCGACGAGACCATCGAGCGCGTTGTCAACGAACTGCTTACCGCCGCCGAAAACGTCATCGAGGTCATCGACGGCAAACTGCGCACCGCGCCGTCGATCCGCCTCCCGCAACGCGGCGTCGCGACGCCGAAGATCATCGACGCGTTCGACGCGCATATCATTTCCGGCAGCCGCCGCGAACGCGACGAACGCGGCCACGCCGAGCACTTCGTCGACGGTTGCGAAAACCATTTGCTACTCAGCGACGCCTACAGCGCGCTCGCGGAATCCGTGTGTGCTCACCCCATCGCGCTCCCTCCTTTCGGCGCGATGAATCCCACCACCTCCCTCACACACGGAAACCGCGGCCGCTGGGGCGCCACCACTTTGGCCAGGAGGACCTTTTGAACAAAGACAACGCTCAACGTTCAACACTGAACGCTCAACTTTCAACGAATCGCGAAAAAACCAACAGCGCGACGGTCATAGACCGCCGCTACAAAAAACGGAGAAATAAAATGAAGAAACACCTATGCGCGATCCTGCTCACTGCAACCGTCCTGGCGACGTACGTCTACGCGCAAGGCGGCTACCCGCTCGGCTCGGACGTCGCATCAACGATCACCACGAATAAATTGAATATCGTCGGCGCCAGTTCGACGCTGGTGGCGACCGACAACGCCGACCGTGTGTTTTGCAAGATCGTCCAGCGCGGCACCAACGCCATCGACGTCGGTTACAGCCTCACCGTGACCAATGGCCAGCAGGATTACCTCGTCGGCACGGTCGGCAGCACGTGGGACACGAAACGCCCCGCGCTCTACAAGGGAGCCATCTCCGCGATTCTCGATAGCTCGACGGCGACCCTCACCTCCGCCGTCACCGTCATCGAAGGCACGCGCCAAAGTTTCTAACTGGTTGGAGCGCTTACGAGAAACCAAATGGCCAATCGCCTCACAAAAACATGGCAGGCGCTGAAGGGCGCGGGTGCGGAAATGTTCCAATTCGGCGAGAGCAATCTCGTCGACCCGCCTTCGCCTTTGGCTTCGGCGGGCAAGTCCACCACCGGAGATAGTACGCCCGTTCCTCCGGCGCCCGGCACCATCGTCAAAGCGCAGGTGGCAGAGCGCTGGATGAATCAGGTCACCCGCGGCCTCACGCCCGAAGCGGTGGACGACTATCTCACCACGGCGATCAGCGGCGACACGCTCAATCAGTTCGCGCTCTTCGAGGAGATGGAAGAGAAATGGCCCGAGCTGCGTCTAGCGCTCTACAAACACAAGCTCAAGGCCGCCCGCCGCAATCCGCGCATCGTCCCGCCCGACCATCCGCAGAATCCCGCGCTGGCAAAAGAGAAAGCCGATTTCGCGAACTACGTCTTCGCCGCGATGCGCAACTGGCATCGCACGGCCTTCAATCTCCTCGACGCGGTCGGCAAAGGCGTCAGCGGCGCGGAGATCGATTGGCAAATGGGGGAGATAGCGGGTCGCCGCGCCGCCGTCGTCATCGCCGAAATGCCATGGGTGAATTATCGCCACTGGAGTTGGTGGTGGGACAAGCCCGAGTTGCAGTTGTTCCCCGATCTGCGCAACCGTGCCCTGCACATCGACGTGCCCGACCGCAAATTCGTCATCTTCCACCATCTCTCGAAAAGCGGCCATCCTGCGCGCGCCGCGATGTTGCGTCCGCTCGCCTGGTATTTCCTCATCTACCTCTACACGATGAAGGACTGGAGCACGCTCGCGGAGACCTTCGGCGTCGATATCGCCCACGCGTTTTGCAACAAGGACGCCACGCAGGAACAGCGTAATGCGATCCTCCTGCATCTCTCCCGCCTCGCCGCCCGCGCCGGCGTGTTCGATGAGGGGACGGTCGTCAATCTCCAGCGCGCCGCCAGCAGTAGTTCGTTCCCGCAGGAAGCGCTCGTGAAATACTGCTCTGAGAAAGCGCTTGAATGCCTTCTCGGCGCGACACTCGGCACGCAAGCCGGCACCCACGGCGCGCGTTCGTTGGGATTAGTCCAACAAGATGAAACAGAAGAGTTGGTGGATTGGACGTCTCTCCTCTTCGCGGGAACGATGACCGCCACCGCGTTGCGTTGGTTGATGGACTTCAACTTCGCCGACCCCACCGACAATCCCGTGATGGAATTACCCGGTGCGAGCCGCCGCGACATCGCCGCCCTCGCCAATGTCGTCAACACCCTGGTCAACCTCGGCCTGCGCGTCCCCGAATCCTGGGCCCACGCCCAGTTCGACATTCCACAGCCCGGCGAAACCACCGAGCGCCTGCTGACCCCGAGTCAAAATAACGGTCCGGACGCGCCGGAAAATCCGTTCAATGGTTCTGCGCACACCAGCCTCGACGTCAAACACTCGGGTCTACGAGCGAAAGTGGGGTTCGCAGGTAATGCCCAAGCCACAACCACAGCACCACCATCCACGTCAACAGGATGGTCTGAACGATGAGAAGCAACGGGGTAATGGAGATGAGAACGAGGGCCCAAAGTCCGGTCCAAGTCATGGAAGGATCATGCCTGTGGTGGACAAATAGACGCCATTGCATTGCGCCATTGAACAGCATCGTACCGAGGACGACCATTAACCCAACGCCGCTCGCACGGCGAACAATCGTCCGCCAGCTGGCGATTTTCGCATTGTATTGCGTCGCATCCGTAGTGGTCCACGAACCCGAATTGATTGCGCGTTGTCTGGCATTGAGGACACCCCAGTACCTATGGGCATATACCTTATTGAGCCACATCGATAAGAGCACAGTCGCAATTGCGACGAGCGTGCTAATGGTCGCAGACAGCTCCCGCGTCATGACGCCTGATTATCGCTCTGAATTCCGCGTCCCTCAAGTCCAAACCAGCCTGGCCACTACAGCCGTCCCAACCATGTTCTTAGGAGACCAACATGTCTGAATCGACAACGCAACTAATCCCCAACGTTATCGCCCTGACCGGCCTTTCCTCAGCCATCAAACCAGAGGCGCAAGCCGACCTTTGGATCGTTTACCTGCCGAAAGGCGACCGCGCGGTTGACCAGAGCGCCGAGGATGGTACGCCGACGAAATTGCGCGTCAATCCGTCTGCGCTTTCGGCGAAGCGCATGGAAGCCGCGCGTCGGCTTGCCGCCGCGAAGCCAAACGCGAACCAGCCCTATACCGATTATAACCATGACGACAAGGAAGCCAGCGGTCGGCCGTTGAAGTTCGCGTGGCATGACGACCTCGGCGTGATCGGTCTCACGCGGCGCACGCTCCAGGCCATCGAACGCACCACGGGCGATCCGCCGGAGTTCCAGGCCTTTTCGCCGCACGTGCCTCTCGACCCCGAAACGGGCGAGGCTGTCGGTATCTATATGAACTGCGGCGGTTTCGTGAACCGCCCGCTCTTCGGCGATGCGACTTCGCTTTCCGCCGCCGCGCATCTTCCGCAGGAATTGGTCGCCGCTGACCCGAACGAAGTCGAACTCATTAGCACCGACGTTGTAGCAGCGTCCGTCCCGGACGCTTCCACTCCCGCAACCGGGGAACGGGCGGGACGCCCGTTCTACGAACTCATTGCCAAACTCTGCGCGCACTTTCAACTCGACGCGTCCACCGTCACCGAGCCCGAGTTGATTGCTGCCTTCGAGGAATCTGTTTCGTCCCAACCCGCTGAGCTAACCGCAAAGGCCGCGCTTCACAAACCGTCCGACGAAGAAATCGGAATGGAGCTTGTCGGCTTTGCGGTTGGCTGCGGGATTCTCGCGCCAGCCGAGAGTGCCGAATGGGAACGCCGCCTCGCCAAAGATCGCGCGGGTTGGACGAAAGAATTGTTAGCGAAAGCGCCGAGCGTGTTGCTCGGCCGGGTCATTCAGGATCAATCCGCCGGTGAGGCTGCCGGCGGGACGAAACCGAAAGCGAAGTGGGAACAGCGCGTTGAGGAGCTGTGCGCGAAGGACCCACTCATCGCCCCGATCGCCGCCAAAGATCCTGTGCGCGCCAAATCGATTGCGCTCGAACGAATCGCCAGGGAGGAGCCCGCGCTCCTCAAGTAGGCAAAACCAAAAACCAAAAAAGAGGAGACACACAAATGTGGAGCAGAACCGTTGAGACCGCCGTAAAGCTTGGCTTTGCGGTTAACCGAGGCAGCGCGGACGGCAAGGTCGTTCCCGCCGCCGATGGCACGAAGCCGACGTTCCCTGTTTTCAGTGAACGCCCCGACGTGGGCACGATCATCGCCGCGGGCAGTACGGTCGCCATTGTCACCGATGACGGCGATCGCGAAATCTACGTCATCCTGGGCAACACGGTCACCGAATTCCAATTCGGCATGTCCGATTCGAATGGCGCATGGATCCCCGCGACGACTGGCAATTACACCGGCGTGCAATTCCTCCAAAGCGGCGTCGCCGGCGACGTCGTGAAGGCCCGCGCCGCGCAATTCAAACTCCCGTAACGCAACCCAAAGGAAAACGCATATGGCATCCGAACCGCAACTCCTGACACTCAATGCGCAGCTCACGACGTTCGTCGCGGGCGTGCAACCACCCGATTTGCTCGGGCGCATCATCGCGCCGACGTCCCCGGCGCAGTTGATCTCCGATGTGAAATTCAACTGGTGGAAATTTGACCCCGCCGAGTATCTGCGCAAGCAGGACACGAAGGTCAACCGCCGCGGCACGATTCCCGTGACGGATTTCAGTTTCACCACCGACAGCGATGTCCTCGCCGATCATGGCCAGCAGATCGTCAACCCGAATGACATCAGCCTGCTTAGCGAGGGCCAGCCGCCGCAAATCCTGCAAGCGCCGGTGAATGTCCGCATGGCAAAACTCAAGGCGTTGACCGAGACGTTTTGGTTCTCGCATGAGTTCGAGGCGCGTGATCTCGTCTTCACCGCCGCCAATTACGCAGCGGCCAACACGCGCGTCGCCGCCACCACTGACATGCTCGACAATGCGGACAACGAGCCGATCAAAATTATTCAGACCCTGATCGACACGCCATTGATCCCGCCGAACGCCCTCGTCATGGGCCTTGCCGTTTGGCGTCCGCTGCAACGTCATCCACAAATGGTCAGCGCGATCAAGGCCGTCCTCGGCAGCCGCGCCGCCGTCAGCGGCCAGGTCAACCAGGATGAAGTCGCGGCGTTCTTTGGGTTGAAACAGGTGCTCGTGGGCAAGCAGCGCACGAATAACGCGAACCCCGGCCAGACGGCCAGCTACAGCCGCATCTGGGGCAAGCACCTCGCCGCGATCCGCATCGAGGACGCGCCGCAGTCCACCGTCTCGCCGTACCCCGGCACCGCGCTCACGGCGTACGGAAACATCATGAACGCCGGCCCGGTCTTCGTCGCCTCCCGCACGATCCAGCCCGGCGAGGAAAACGGCGGCCTCTACGGCGCCGTCGCCGACATCATCGGCCACACGCGCAAGGTCCTCATGGTCAATCAGGATTCTTGTTACCTGTTGCAGAACTGCGTGACCAACGACGTGTAAACCACCAAACCCGATTCCCTCTCCCCTTCGGGGGAGAGGGTCAGGGTGAGAGGGAATAAAACATGACCACCATCAGCGCCTTCTTGATCGCCGCCGACGTGACGGACAATTTCAGTCCCGCGCAACTCATCGAATTGCTCGACGACCCCGTGAATCCCACCGGCGCGTTGAACACCACCCTCCGCGACAAAATCATCGCCCGCGTCAATGGCGAAGCCAGCAGCCTCACCTCGGGCAAACTCATCTTTCCACTGCAAGTCGACGACACCGACGCCGACAACATCAAGGCCACCCTCGCCGGCTTCGCGCTGGACATGTTCGAGTACTACGCGATGAAGGACAAACCGCACATCCTGCAAGCCTTCACCGGTGTGCAAGATGGCTACAACCGCGCCATCCGGTGGCTCGAAGCTGTCCGCGATGGCAAAGCCACCATCGGCACCAGCAAAACCATCCCCGGCGCCGAAGCCCGCAACGCCGCCGTCGAGACCAGCCCCCACAAGGGCACGTTCGAACGCAGACGAATGAGAGGTTGGTAGCGCATGAGGCAAAATACAAAAACACCGTTCGTCTTTTCTGTCACCCTGAGCGAAAGCGAAGGGTCTCGCAAAACAAGCCTGCACTTTCGCAATCACTGCGGAGTTAGGAAGTAGCCCTCAAATGCCCTTCACCATCGAACAACGTGGTTTCGACGAACAAGGCCAGCGCCTTCATCTCATCACCAACGGTCTCGACAACCTCGACCCGCTCTTGACCGTAATTGCCTCCGACCTCGCGCAAATGTGGCGCGACAACATCGACGCCGGTCCCAACGATCGCTGGCAAGGCGGCCCCTCGTATCGAGCGAAGACATTCGGCGGCACCACCTTACGCGACCGCGGCTTGATGCAATCTTCCATCGTTGGCCAGCAGACCGGCCCGTCTGAAATCAGTGTCGGCAGCCCGCTCACGGTCGGTAACGGGTGGAACCTCCTTGCCATCCACGAATTCGGCGCGGACGTGGTGGCAAAAAACAAGGAATGGCTCACGTTCCGTTACCCGATCGCTTCCGCCTCCGAACCCGGCTGGGCGCGCAAAAAAGAAATCCGCATCCCAAGCCGGCCCACCGCCCCATTCGATTGGGACCGCAACGAACTAACTCCAGAAGCCGACCAACTCGTTCACTCATGCATCAATGACCATCTTGCGGAGTTATGCCAATGAGCAATTATCTCATCGACATCGAAGATGCCGTCATCACGAAAGTCAATTCCGCCAGGCGACCTGACGACAACACACGCAGTTTCTTCAATCGCGTGGACATCTTCCGCGGCGAAAAATCCGAAGTCTTTCTCGCAGTTGCCCGCGAGACCGCGCCGTCGGCTTGGCTGCGTCTCGACCGCATTCTTAACAAATCCGAAGAATTCAAGAGTGCGCGCGGCCTCGGCCAACCCGTCCTGCAAGGCACATCGCGCAACGAAATCGCCTGCGTCTGGTCACTGTTCCTCTGCGCCCGCTCGCTGCGCGCCACCAAGGAACTTTCCCACGGCGGTCCCGGCATCATCGGCGCGTACGACATGATCAACCTCGTTGTCGGCCCGTCCGGTTCGCCGCCGTCAACCGCCGGCCAACTGCGCGGCTGGCCGCCCATCGCGACCGCCGAACCTTTCATCTTTGTCGGCCTGGAACTGCTCGGCCAGACGACAACTGAGACCGTCTACGAAGCTCAGTTCCGAACCCGAGTGCAACTGTGAACGAAACCATTATCAAAAACCAAAACGGAGGAATGAGAAATGAGTAACTTGGCCATCCGCAATCGGCTGACCGTCGGCAATGTCTGGCAGGGCGGCGCGGTCGCGCTTTTCGACCGCGATTATGCCGGCGTCCTGCTGGACCTCGGCAACGTCACCGATTCGAGCTTTAACCAGGAATTGGAGGCGACCGACTTCCGCACCGCGCGCGCCACGGGCACGCTCGTCACCGAAGCCCGTCCCATCAAACGCCTCGAACTGCCCATCACCATCAAATGCAACGCGCCCGACCCGAAAGCACTCGACCTCGTGCTCTTCGGCAACGGCCAGGCCGCTTTCAGTCAGTCCTCGGCGACCGCCTCCACCCAAAACATCACCGTCGCCGCGCTCGACATGTGGCACAAGATCGCCGGCTTCGAAATCGCCAACGTCGTTGTAAAGAAAGCCAGCACCACCGCTGTGCTCGGTACCGATTACGATCTCGACACCGAACTCGGTGCTGTCAAGCCGCTCACTGGCGGCATGTTTTCCGTCACCGACACCATGGCCCTGACTTTCGACCTGACCGCGATCACGAAGGTCGAGAACCGGCCGCAGACCCACATCGGCTTCGTTTACGGCGAATTCTACCTCTACATGGTCCTCCCGCCGAACGAAGGCCGCGCCGCCGAGCAAGTCTGGCTCCGCCACATGGCCAAATCCCGTCTGGAACCGACTGGCAACTTCGACTTCAGTCCCGACAAACCGGCCGAACAATCATTCAAAATCACGCCCATACCGAGCGGCGACGCCACGTACCCCTTCGGTTACCTGCGCCAAATCAAATAACGCATCCTGTCCCTCTCCCCTGCGGGGGAGAGGGTTAGGGTGAGGGGAACAAAGCCAATCCATATATATGACCGACACCATCAAACCGACAATCCGCGAGCCGCTCGAAGTCATTTATGACGACGAACGCCGCGAGACCATCATCATCAAGCGCCTCTCCAACACCGACATGATCAAGTGGGCCGACACCGGCCTCGACAAGGCCTTTCTTGTTTTCCGCTCCGTGGAATTCAGTAGCGCGGGCGTTTCGCCCGCGAATCAATTGTGGTTCGACACCCTCTCTCAAGACAGCGCCTTCGCCGTTGTCGAGAAGGCGCTCACGCTGAACCATTCCCCAATTCAAAAAAAAATAATGGAGGCCGTCCTGGCAAACCTGCGGTCGTGGTTGTCAGCGATGCCCTCGACTTCCTCCGCGCCCGCGGTCACGACACCGACAAACTGACCGACTATGAAATCGAAGAAACTTTCACAGCCGCTTTCAAAAACTGGCAGCACGGTCTGGTCGAAGCCGCCTTTTACACGGGCCTGCCATGGATAACCAAACCGCGTGACTGGAAAAAATACTGCGACGACCTCCACCGGGCAATCGAAGGAAATTCACAACGCGCTGTCGCCGAGAATCTGCTCGCCACCTTTCTCTCGCAGGGCGTTCCCATCGCGAATTGACGGCAAAGGATAATTAATATGGCTGCCAACAACATCGCTGAAATCATCCTGAAAGTGACGACCGAAGGTCAGGGCAATGCCCAGCTTTTGGCGGCCCAATTGACGCAACTCGATCAGGCGACCAACAAGGTGATGACCACCACGCTGGCCGCCACCACCGCGCAGAAATCGTTCAACGCAGAAATCGGCAAGCCGCCGCCCGCGCCAGGCCTGGCCGTCGCGCAATTGCAACAGCCCAACTCGCAATTGGAAAGAATGCTGCAAAACTGGGGCAACCTGCAAAAACAGGTGGATGGTTTCACCACGCACACGCTCCGCGATTTCACCGCCACGTCCGCCCATGCATTGACTGAGTGGATCGAGGGCTCAGCAAACGCCAAGCAGGCCTTCGCCGGCTTCGTCACGTCCGTCCTCGAAGGCATCATTCAGATAATGCTCCAGCAGACGATTGCCCACGCACTCGGTCTGACGCAGGCACAGGTCTCCGCCCAAACGCAGACCGTCGCGAATACGGAAATCGCCGCCAGCGCCGCCCCCGCTGCTGCGCTCACGGGCGCCGCCACGTTCGGGGCGAACTCCGTTGGCGTGGCGCTCGTCATTGCCGCCGTGCTGGGCGGTGTCGGTGCATTGCTGGCCCTGACGCGCAAGGCTGAGGGCGGTCCTGTGTTTGGTGCGGGCAGCGAGACGAGCGATTCAATTCCGGCGTGGTTGTCACACAACGAATACGTGCAACCCGCTTCCGCGCACAACTACTACGGCACCGACGTCATGGAAGCCATGCGCACACGTTCCATCCCGCGCGAAGCGATCCGCTCTTCAATGGAACACCGCACGTTTGCCTGTGGCGGCCCCGTCCTCCCCACCCGCGGTTTTGCCGAGGGTGGTATCGCCGTGCGCATGGCCGGCGGCGGCATCGTTCCGAATGTCAGCGTCGGCGGCGCAACCGTATTGCTCGCCTTCGGCCCGGCCGAGATCGACCGCCTCATGGCCACCACCGAAATGCAAAAGCACCTGACCGATCATCTCGACCGCAACGCCCACCGCGTCGCCCGCAACATCAAACGCACGGGAGGCCATCGGCAGGAATGATCCCGAACCTCACCATATTGCCATTTAGGGCGAACTGGTATTCACGAATCACGTTGAAGTCCACTTTCGCCACAAATATCAAACGTGAATCCATTCCCGGCAGCATTACGCGCGACAGCGCGCGCGACTACGGTCAGCGCTCCATCAAGTTCAGCATCCTTCCGTACGAGGATCAGCGTCGGAATTGGGACGCATTCCGCGAAGTAAATCCGCCGGGCACAATCCTCGGCATCCCGCTCTGGTGTGAGGAAGGTATCTACCTGACCGCCGACTCCCCCATCGGCGCAACGACTCTATCGGTCTCCGCAGTGAACTTCATCGACTGGCGGAACGAAGCCGTGTTGTGGAAGTTCGACGACTCGGCTTGCGAAGGCATCCAAATCGCGAGTATTAGCGCTACCACAATCACGCTTTCATCCGCCCTTCAATCCGCTTTCAAAGCCGGCGACCAGGTTTTGCCCATGATGCGCGGATACCAGATCGATGAGTACGCCGAGGAGCTTCAATCCTGCGAGACTTCGGTAATCGAACTTACTTTCGAGGAAGATCTCGCGCACGCGGCTGCCCCATCGATGCCGGGCACTCTCAATGCCGCGACCTACCTCGGCCTGCCCGTGCTGCCGCTCATCGCCGAATGGGGCGAAGCTCCCAAGGTGAATATTGGTCAGGGCACACACATCGTCTCGTCAGGGTTCAATCGGCAGGCGCTCGCCACCTTGCGGCAGTTCATTCGCCAGCGCATCTCGCATCGCATCGGTTGTAACGGACGCCAGGATCGCGCAACCCTCTGGCAGTTCTTCCACGACCGTTGTGGTCGCTGGCAACGATTCTGGCTGCCGGGTTTCAAGAACGAACTGCTGCTTTCCGCGGACGTGGGAGCGAGCGATACCACGTTGCAACTCAAAAACTTCTCCTCCTTCACTTCTCGTTTCAATTATGGCGGCCAGCTACGACGCGCGATCTTTATTACCAACGGGGATCGATGGTGGATCCGACAGGTGATCAATCTTTCCGGAGGCGCCAACCGCGTCAGCATTGATTCGGCCGTGGGCTCTTCGCTCTCCGCTTCTTCCACCCTCGTTGGTCTGCTCCCCCTTGTGCAATTCGCAACCGATGACATCGAGATCGAATGCCAGTCTCCGCTGGTGTCCACCGCAACCCTCACATTCACCGAGCTCGAGCGTGAATACACGGATGTCATCACGGCCGGCATCGCAAGCGGCACAGTCGAGGGGATGGAGTTGACGTCATGAGGGCCGTCCCCTCAGCTTGGAGCGCCCTGGAGACCGCGCGCGAGCGACGGGTCGCGTTGCTGTTCCACATCTTCGCGCGGCGCGATGGCCGCGTCTCCCTGCCGAATGGCTGGGGATCGTGGACCTACTCGGTCGGATTTCAAAGCAGCGTCAACTTCACCGACCTCGCGAACTACGCGAGTGATGGCATCCAGTCGCGCACCTACATTCCCGCGGCGATTGAATTCGACGCGAGCCAGGTCTTCCGCAAGGAAAGCACCGACCTTGATCCGCACAATCTCACGCTCACGGTCGATCCGCAGTTGGATCCGTTTGCCAATTACGTTGGTCGCCGGTGGCCACTCACCTTCGGCATCGTGATCTACAAGGTCCATCGCAACGGCAACGCCGTCGTCGCAGTGGACGATGGCCACGGCAACCAGGTGCCGGTCGTGGACGTGGCGTTCATCGGCTATCTCGACAGCGATGACACCTTCGACGCCAACAGCGCGGGCCTGGAGCAGACGATCGACGGCGGCAAGCTCAAGCTCGAAACAAAGTGGGACCACATCACGAAGAAGTTCATCCGCCCGGTGCCGCGTCCCGTTTTCAGCATCGATTGTCCCAAGGCGCTCTTCTCGACCGACACCGCCGCCGTTGCCTGCAATGCCGACAAGCCGAACGTCCGCATCGACGGTTTCGTGTTGCAGAACAACGGCGTGGTCATCAGCGCTACCGAATGGGCCGTACAACCCGATGGCTGGTTTGCCCAGGGGCTCGTCGAATTTACCGGGACAGATCCGGTCAGCGGACTGGACTTCAGTTTCTCGCTCGGCGTCATCGCCAGCGCCAGGCGCACCTCCCTCGGCGTGGATTACGGCGACCTGACGTTGGAGATGTTCCCGCCGTTGCCGGTGACGGGGCTCATCGTCACGGCGTATGGTGGTTGCGACCGCGCCCGTTCAACTTGCGTTACCAAGCACATTCCCGCCGGTACCGTTCCGCCGGCGCCCGGCACGCCGACACCCGGCCACATCGACGTGGCGCTGCAGTTGTTCAATACACCGCCAACCAATGCCGGCACCGCGCGCGTGATCATCACACCAACGCAGTTGACCGTTCTCTACGGGCACACGAATTCCGCCCAGATCGGCAACTTCGCCGTCAACGGCGCGGACTGGACCACCTATTCCTGGATCGCAAAAGGCTCCGGCTCGATCATCACCGATCCGCCATTCGACCTGGTCGGCGGCGCCGGCATCCCGGACGCCGCGGGCTACATATTCTCGCTTGCAAACAATGGCGCGGGCGCACCTTCGATCGCGCAGCAACCCACCGCCGCGAATGGTTTCACGTTGATCGTCAAAATAAGTGGCCAGGCAGCCTACGATTTCCGCGTGAGCTGGACCGCCGGCGATGGCCAGCCCGTCAACTTCGGCAACCTCGAAAACTTCGGCGGCACGGACATCCCCATCGAGCACCCGACATTGGAGACGACGCAATAATGCCACCGCGCCGACCATACTTCTATGGCTCGAATCGCGCGCGCTCACTGCTTGCACAGTTGGCAAAATGGCAGGGGACGCGCTGGCGGCACGCGGGTGCGAAGCCAAATGAGATGCGGTGTGGCGTCAGCGGCGATTGCCTGTTCTGGGTCCACGTCTTCAAGGCCATCGATGCTTTACCGGCAAAGCTAACGATCCCCGACTATCGCCTGCAGGAAGCGCGCGCCGATGAAATGAAAACGCTACGTCAGTGCATCATGGCCACCGGCCGCGCACAGCTTGTCTGGGAGCGCGACAGTATCGCGAACTATCGAGGAAAGGCCGACGATGAACTCCACCGGCTCGGCTTGCCGTGGCTGATTGTCGGCGATGTACTGATTTACAAGAATGGGACCAGCGGTGCGCATTGCGGCCTGGTGGCGAACGTTGCGCCGATCCAGTTCGTGCACTTGACTGGCAATGGCCTCCTCGAGGAGCCACTGCACCAGAAGCACTATCTACAGTCGTTGACATACATTTACCGGCTGCTGGAGCCCGAGTTGAGCGTTGAACGTTCCGCGTTGAATGTTGGAAGTTTAGGAGTTTCACAATGAGTTTTCTCGGCGCAGGCTCGGCTCCGACCAATGCGAATCGCCGCACGGTTGCGCAATCTCCCGTCGCTTCCAATATCCTCGGCACACCATGGCCGACGCTGTGGGGGACGCGCGATTTGAGCGGGACGGTGATCGCGTGGACGAATCACCGCTTCAGCAACAGCGGCTCGACGGGCAAGGGTGGCGGCCAGGTGTCCAGCGGTGAGAAAGACTACCGGACCTTCGCGCTCGGCCTGTGTATCGGCCCGGTGGACCGCATCACGGAGATTTGGTACGACAACGCGCTGATCTGGCAGGGCAACGTGAGCATCGCGTCGGCAGCCACAACCGCCACGGCCACTGTCGGCATCGGCGGGATCGTGCTGACCGACAGCGCCAGCCGCGGGACCATCACTTTCTACTTTGGCCTCTCGACACAGACGCAGGACCCGATCCTGGCCCAATTCATTCCCGACGCGCCGTTCTATCGCGGGATGTGCTACGCAGTCTTCCACGGCGACCGCACCGGTACGCGCGGTTTCCGCATCGGCAACGCCGACACGCTCGCCCAGGTTGCGCTTCGCGTGACCCGCATCCCCGCCTCGCCGCCGGGCACGGCCTTCAATGTGCAGACGCAGGCCAATCCCCAGAACGCCGCCGTTGTGTCCGGGACTCCCGTGCTCACCGCCGACGATTCTGGATTCACGGGTGACTCCAGCATCATCTATCAGCTTACCGTGCAGGCCGGCGGTACCAGTTCGCAAGCCTCTGTCACCATCAGCGTGCTTGATGGATCGGATGCCGGCAGCGGCCCGTTCACGATCGCTAGCGGTACTCCCTTTGCCGTGGGCAATTTCGGTTTGATGGCCACGCTCACCTGGACCGGCACGCTGATCTCCGACCCAAATACCGCGCAGTGGCTGATCCTGCTGACGAGCAATATGATCGCGCTCGGCGGCGCGAATGTGGCGGGCATCATCTACGAGTTGCTCGCCAGCAACGTCCACGGCATCGCGCTCGATCCTGCCGTGATCAACACCGCCGCTTTCAGCAGCGCGGCGCTTTCCCTGCTCAACATGGGTCTGAGTTGGGTGGTCAAGGAAAAGGGCGATGCGCGCCAGCTTATTACGGACGTTCTAAAGAACGTCCAGGGCGCGCTGGTCATTAGCAACGGCCAGATCGGACTACGGCTACTCAGTGGCGGCGCTTCCGTTCTCACCCTCGAAGCCGACGACGTCCTCGGCCTGAAACAACGTCCAGGTTCCTGGTACGAAGTCCCGCAATCCACGACGGTCAAGTACAACGATGTGACCCGCAAGTTCCACGACACGGTCCTCTCGCTGCCGGGGGCAGGCGACTTCGGGAACGACGAAAAGAACACGGAGATCGCTTTGCCGATGGTCACCAACGCCGGTGTCGCGCGGTTGATCGGCACCCGTCTGCGGATGCTGGAAACTCTGCCAAAAAATCCTGACACGATCACCTGCGGACGCGGCGCATTTCAACTCCAGTTCGGCGACGTATTTGTCGTCAACGATCCGCCGCGTGGTTACGACTCGACCACACCCCTGATCATCGTGGCCATACGCGAGCACGGCATGGGCGACGAAGTAATCGAGATCGATGTAGTGCCGGAGGTTTTCGGTTTCTTGCCGGCGCTGGTGAAATCGGTCGGCGGTGGCGGTGGTGGCGGCGGGGGCGGTTCGACACCGATCAACCCAATCCAGTTACAGGACGCCGTCGAGTTGCCGTGGGACTTCGCTCAGGACGGTTCAAAACAGTTTACGCTTTTCGCCGCGCGCCCGGATCCCGATGTCGAGGGACTCGCGCTGTACGCCTCCATCGAGGATCCACCCGTTGATTACGACGTGATCGATTCCGAGGCGTTCTTCCACGCTGGCGGGAAGGTCATCAACGCGAACTTCCCGCGGTTCGCGATGGATCGAGAGGCGTCCATCGATTTCAACCAGGGCAGCGATGACATCGGCGGCTTTTCGTCTTTGTCCGATTCAGATTGGTTCGCGTACAAGATGCTTGTGCTGGTCGGCGGCGGCGTTGGAGCCGGGCTTTACGCGGGGCGCGAGCTGGTCTTTCTCGGCGGTACGGCCTGGCGGCTGCGCGGTATCTTCGGCCCGCTCTCGGACACGCCGGTCCCTGCGCCAGCCGCGAACAGCCCGATCTGGATCTTCCGCATTCAGCCGCGCTACAGCGTGCCCGCGGAGCCGGCCTGGGTGATCAATACCTTGCTGTCGCTCAAAGGTATTCCGTTCGGCAGCCGACTGTCTCCAACACTGGCGGATGCGCTCCTTGCGCAACTCACGATCGTCTCGCGTGCGGCCCGGCCATTCCCCGCCGACAATCTCGTCGCCAACGGTCGCGGCGCGATCATGACGCCGCTCTATACTGACGACATCGCTCTCACTTGGGTGCTGCGCGACCGGGGCTTCGGCTTCGGTTACGAAACCAACCCAAGCGAGTTTGATCCGACCGTCCCCAGCGAGATCGATACGTGCGACGTGGAAATTTGGGTCGGCGCCGTCCTGAAACGCACGGCAACGGTCAGCGTCCGCCACGACACAGTGCAAACATCCACGCTCACGGTGTACAGCGCACAACAGTTCGATGTCGGCAATGTCGCGGGGCTACAGCCAGGTGACCTCATCAACGTGGCCGTGTTCGGAAACACGGGACAGGTCTTCGGGCGCATCCAATCGATCAGCGGCCTCACGATCACGCTGTTCTCAGCGCTGCCAGTGCTGCCCGTAACCGACGAGCTGGTGACCCGCTACGAATCGGTCGGCTATGTCTACGACGCTGCCACCAACGAATCCGACAACGGCGGCAGCCTCGCCACCAGTGTCGATGTGAAGGTGTATCCAAACTTGAACGGGCTTCGCGCTTTACGCCCAGCCGAAATAACAGTGGTGAAAATATGAATAGATCCTTCCTGCACCCGTGGGAGCGGTTTGCAACCGCAAATTCTCTCTTTTCTGGTGGTGAACACTCATGAGCGTACTCGCAAACGGAACCGAGGACCTTCCACCGGGTCTCACGCCGGCCGCGGCCTACGCCCTGGTCAACACCGCGATCCAGAAGATCGCGCAGATGAACCTGTTGGACAAAGATGTGCCGTTCTTCGGGCTGGTGCGCGACAACCAGGTGCGCGGTACTTCGCAGATCGCCATCGAACGACTGATCACCGCTGTCGAGATCCGCGCCGAAAGCGCCGCCCCTGTAGGCAGCGCGCTGGTCGCGCAGCTCGTCGTCAACGGTAACGTCCAATCGCAGCAATACACGCTCAACGCCGGCAGTGCCTACGTGCTTCGATCCGTCACCGGCGATGGCAACGGCGGACCCGGCTCCGGCCTCGTAGTTCCCGCCAACCAGACGCTTGCCGTCAAGATCATCACCGCCAACCAGGCCGCCGATGTGGCCGTCACCATGAAATGCCAATTGAGGATTCTATGAAGCCGAGCAAACAACCCACTCAAATGATGCGAGACGCCGCGATGTTGTTCACGCGGCAACCGACACGCACTTTAACTACCGCACTTACCGTCCTTTCATTCTTCGTCATTCTGCATTCATCCTTCGCCGGCAACGTCTTTCCGTTCCGCATCATCAGCGGCAGTACAACCGCAGAGGTGGACGAGACACAATTTGGTGCGAGCGACATCACGCTCACAGTCACGAACTTGCCGGGCGGCGGCCGTCGAGCGAACATCGGCATTATCGGCGGCGGCGGTAGTGGCAGCGGCATCACCAACGTGCTCGATACCGCCGGCGGAACGTACGGTCTTGTCGGCCACACCAATCAGCCCACTTTGCTGATCAAGGGGCTGACCAACCAGACACCCGCGCTGATTACCATCACGGATTTCGGAACGATGCTCGGTTTCTCAGTCGCCACACAAAGCGGCTTCGGCTCGACCAACGCGTGGACCACCAACGGCCTGCCGTGGACTGTGTCCGACACGTTCGGTTTCTCCAACGCCTCATCGGTCGTGAACCTGGCATTCACCAATCTCGGCGGTGTGCCGACGATCTACCTCGTGCCCGACAGCACCATCGCGCGGACAGGGCAATCGCAAACCTGGAGCGCACCGCAGACATTGAATACCAGCGCGACCTTGACACTCAGCGCCCCAACCTGGTTCAAGAACAGCGTCACAGTCAGCGACAACGTCACCATTGTCAGTAACGCGGCGGTTGGCGGCAATGCGACGATAAGTGGAAACGTGAACGCCGGCAGCTTCACCGGCTCGATGGGCGGAGGGAATATCACCGGCAACCAGAGCATCGGGACAAACGTTCTCGCCGCGTTCGGCAGCAACACCGGCACCATCGGTAGCGCGGGGCAATTCCTTGTTGTGCACTTGAACTCGGCTGGCATTCCTGATGGTTGGAGCACGGTCACCGGCAACAGCCTCGCCACGTCCACCAATTCCATCAGCGCCGTGCAACTTGGCGGCTCCTGGAACAACGGCGTCATCGCGGCCAGCTTCAGCAATTTCAGCATCGCTACCATCAACGGCACCACCGTCACAGTCGGCTTCGCGTCGCTGCCCTTTGAGAACATCACCGTCCTCAATGGCACAACCAACTTCACCCTGCACGGATCAAGTTTGACGATATCAAATATCCTCTCTGACTACGGAGTAACGCTCACCAACCGAGGTATCGCCCAGATTGATCTCGGCGGTAAGATTAACATGATCTCCAACAGCGCGGGAATCTTCATCAAGGTTTCAGGGTCTGCGTCGGCGCATACCAACACGTTCGGTTCGAGCGATTCAGGCATCCAGACTTTCATCTTTCCTGTGAACGCCAGCGGCGTGCAATTTGGGCTGGACGCCACTGTCAATGGAGTCACTCCACAAGCGAAGCTGGTGGTGCAGGATGGCTCGAACCAGCAGTTCCTGGAATTCACGCGCGATGGGGCAAAGGCCGGGGCGCAGTTTATTTCGTTTTTGAACAGCTCGGCTGTCAATGGCCACGCATCATTCGGCCTAGAACCTTCTGGGAATGCCAACGGTGACAAGCTGTGCATTAACATTTCGACGGCGACTTCCGGAGGAGGTCTAATTATTGTCAATCAGGATGATAATTCCACCGGTCTTAGCGGCTACCAATTCTATGAGAATGATCCTCGGTTCCCGCGCATTCTGCTTGGCGACGGCAAAGCGCAGGTCAATACCAACACGCCGCATCTTCATGAGACGTACGCCAGCTACGGCAATTGGACAAATCAGGCTGGAAGACTGGATGGCGGCGCGCTGATCGTTATCGGATCAAACGAAAACTGGCTTGTGGCTTGTGGCCGCGCGATGGGATCGGTAAGCGGAACAAAGGACAAAGAGTATCCGACCAACCACGCCTCTGGGTTTCTTGCGGGCGGCTTGAGCACAGCCGCGAGCAATCAAACCTTCATGGTTGTGCGCGACCAGACCAATGGCCTCTGGTGCATCGGCGTGGACACCAACGGCGTCCTCGGCGCGTATAGAACCAATGACCTATCGACGACGGTGCTTACTTACTGATGAAACTTTCGCGAAAACGGAGCGAGTGCTCGGTTGGCCCATTCGGGCAGTAACGCAGTCACAGCGCATTTGAGAGCCTTTCCGCGAAGTCGAATTGTCATCGGACCCAACAAGGCGATGTAACTCCCACTGATTCGGAAGATCTGACCGAATCCGAGTCTCCGCAGGATTGCCGCGTCATACTGGGCGCGGTGCTCTTGGAGTGCATTCCCGTGAATCGCTTCCTGCGTTGGATGGCATACAGGGACCGAAATCAAGATGCTGCCTGTCCTTGTCCTCAACAGCGTGAGCAGTCTCTCGCCATCAGCGGGAGTGAGATGCTCAAACATGTCGATCATGATCGCGAGATTGTAACCACGCGTCATTTGGGCGGCGAAGTCCAGCGCGTTCGTCTCGAAAATGTTGTCGTAAATGGTTCGGTGAACTTCGGTGACATAGGGCGAGAATCCTTCTACACCGTCGATCCGTGCTTTCGGCAGATACTCTCTCAGCAGCACTCCGTACTTTCCACTCCCGCAACCAATATCCACGATGCTCTCGGGTCGCAGTTGAATGATAGCGTCGAGGATGAAGGAAATTTGCATGGGATTGCTGGTTGCGAACACGGCGTTTTGATCGGCCATGCCCATGATTCAACCAAAAAAACGGGGCTCGCGTCGAGAAGTTCTGTATGCATCAATAATATGTTAGATACGTTGATTATCTGCGGCCCGCTTGTGGTATGCTTGGTAGCCTCGTTCTACCTGGACTTTATTGCTGGCAAAGGCCCGCATTGAGAGGCGCATCCGCGAGGCAGTAGCGGAACCGCGATCACCTCATGCGCCAGCCTGGGTGCGGCCTATTCTTCGAGCGCTGACTCAGCCGGCGATGGTTTCTTGGCAACTGCCGGTGGAGGTTGAGCCGCGGCTCCTCGTCTCATTTTCCTGTCGTCCGCCTGCTTCACTCGCTGAATCAGCGCAGCGTCCAGACCTTCCGTCGGTGGCAAACCAAAACTGTGACCGCAGCAATAACACTGTTCCTTCGCTTTGTGATTCTCAGCCCCGCACTTCGGGCATTCCTGAAGACTCGGTTTGAAAGCGGGTTTGCGGCGTCCGATGAATTGTATAGCCACAATGGGGACGAGAAGTAACCCCGCCAAAAACATCAACAAGATAACGATTTCGCCGAGATTCACGATCATTGTCGTCGTATTTCCGACAGCGGCAGCACCCAAGGGCCATGACGGGCAGGGACGCTGTTCATTCTTTGTGCCCACACCGGCGGGAGTTGAAGACACACTTTACGGGCTGAAAGCCTATTAGCGACCATAGTGCAACAAATACCACCGTGTTAGTCGAGAGAATTCGAACGAAACGCGATAGCTGCAGTCGTCAATTCAACCCGGCACAAAGGCACGTCGTAAGAAACAACCGGCTATTCATCTGCCGAACCCAGCGCCGTCGACTCGCCCGTTCCTACCGGTGAAACCAATTTAATACTCGGGTGTACCAGGGAGGCGGTGGCTCGGGATCGGGCGGAGGAGTTTGTTGCTTCGGATGTGTGTCCTTCGCTGGCGCATTTTGAGTCGCGGTAGGCTTGGCTTGCCCCGGAGTTTCCGACGATTGTGCGCTCGCCACCTTAATATCCTGCTCCCGTTGTGGGATTTGCGTTTGAATATCTTTAATCTTCGCATCGAGAGACGTCAGCGTTCCCTGCTCCTGACCAATCTGCTGTTGGTAGAGCGTTACATCGCGCTGCAGTCGGATTTTTTCGGGATCGGGACCCGGACTCTGACCGGTCGTTGCTTCCTCGGTCCGCGGAGTGGTAACGCCCGCCGTCAGACGACCAGCCAAATCATGTCGTCCACCGGAACTTCCAGCGGTCCCAGCTTGTGCTGCGGCCAGTTTACTTTGTGTCGTCGCGATAGAGGCAGCGAGTTTGGCCCGCTGCGCCTCCAGGTCGGCAAGCTGGCTCTTGAGGGATTGCAACGCCTCTCGGGCCGCTCGCACCTTCTTTTCTTCGGGACTCATCCACGCGCCGGCAAACTTGACCTTGCTACTCGACACATTGCTCGCCTCCGCTTGCCAATCCTCGATTCGCTTGCTGATCTCCGCCGTATAGGTCGAGTTCGTATACTTTGCCTGGAATTTTTCAAAAGCGGCAATTCCCGTTGCGTACTGGTCTTTCGTCAGCTCCTGGTTGGGATTGAGCGCGTATTTCGCCAGGGACTCGTACGCCGCCTTCTCCTGCTTTTGCCCCATGCTCTCGCGGGTGATGGACCGGATGTCAGACTTATCCACCTGCCTCGTGGTGAAGATCGTGCCGCGGTAAAGGGACACTTCGATTGCGACCTGGGTCTCTGTTTCCGAGGTGATTTGCCCCTCCAGCACCTCGCCGGAATTCAGCGTCAAGGTATCGGCCCTGAGATGTAACGGATGTCCAAGAACGAACAGGCCTGCGAGAATGCAGAACAAATACCCGCAGGAAGTCCTGCCTCCTTTCACCATCGAACGTGTTCGCGGTATTCGCATCCGTTTCTCCGTCGGTGCGCAAATTCTTCTGCCGAAGCTCGCCACACGTTATTTTAGCAAGGGCCGTTCCGTCATCGCAAGGTGATTCGATTATCGCCTCGGTTCGAGATGGGTAAATGACCGTCAAAATGAAACGAATTCACATCCCACTTGCGACTCAAGTAAAATATTTTCCATTTCGAATTGAAAGAACTTGCGCCGGGAAAAGCACTCGCTAGAATCGCGACTCAGTTCACCGAGTTGGAGGGTGGTTTTTGAGGCGAGTGATACCACGGTGAAGGCGGATTCCAGTCGGGGCAGCAGTCGGCATTTTTTTCGATTGCTCAGAACCGATGATGGTCTGCGGGAGATTTACGCAAATTTGAAATATATTGGTTTGGGCGTACTTTTGACTTGTAACACTATATATGGGGTCATATAGTAAGACCCTCACTATTAGCAGTGGTTGTCGACGGAAGTGTTGCCGCTGTTAGTCGTTAACCGTTAGGTCGTTAAGGAGGGGTAACGTGATCAACTTGAAGCAGAGTGTGGGGGAACTTTCCGCGGGCAAGGGCAAACTGTCCCGCAAGGATTCGGAGATGGATATGCCGAGTTCAACCGACACCACAATCAAACGCGCCAAGCGCGGTGCTCAATCTCACGAACCCAGGAAAAATGGCGCGGTCGTGGCGCGCGTGTTCAGCCGTACGGACGTGAAGCCATTCGACGAGATCGAATGGGAGCAACGCACGGCGGAAATCACGGACGACACCGGACGCGTCATCTTCAAGCAGGAAAATGTTGAGGTTCCGAAGTTTTGGTCGATCCTTGCCACGAAAGTCGTCGTCTCGAAATACTTCTATGGCGAGAACGGAACCACCGCCCGCGAACACAGTGTCCGCCAGCTCGTCCACCGCGTCACGCGCACGATTGCTGATTGGGGCAAACGTGATGGCTATTTTGCCAGCGACAAGGATGTCGAGACCTTTTATGACGAGCTGACTTGGCTGTGTGTCAACCAGTACGGTTCCTTCAACTCGCCGGTCTGGTTCAATTGCGGCCTCTTCTCCCAATACGGCGTGGGCAAACACAGCGGGGCAGGGAACTTCTATTACGATACGGCCACCAAGGCCGTCAAACGCGCCTCGACACAGTACGAATACCCGCAATGCTCCGCCTGCTTCATTCAATCCATCGGCGACACGATGGAAGATATCATGGAACTTGCGCGCAGCGAGGCGATGCTCTTCAAGTACGGCAGCGGCACCGGCACGGATCTTTCGTCGCTGCGCAGTTCCCGCGAAAAACTCTCTGGCGGTGGCCGCCCCAGCGGCCCGCTGTCGTTCCTCAAGGTTTACGACGCGATCGCCAGCGTGGTTAAATCGGGCGGCAAGACGCGCCGTGCCGCGAAGATGAACACGCTGAAGGTTTGGCACCCGGACATCAAGGATTTCATCGAGGCCAAGCAGAACGAAGAACGCAAGGCGTGGGCGCTCATCGAGCAGGGATACGCGGGGGATTTCAACGGCGACGCCTATGGTTCCGTCTCCTTCCAAAATGAAAATCTCAGCGTGCGCGTCACTGACGAGTTCATGCGCGCGGTGCTCGACGACAAGGATTGGACGACCCATTGGGTCACGGACGCAAACAGGCCTGGTCCAACCTACAAGGCGCGTGAGCTGATGCGCGGCATCGCGGAGGGGACGTGGACCTGCGGCGATCCCGGCATGCAGTACGAAGACACCATTCAGCGCTGGCACACCTGTAAGAACACGGCGCCGATCAATTCCAGCAACCCGTGCAGTGAATATATGTTCCTCGACAACAGCGCCTGCAACCTTGCGTCGCTGAACCTGATGAAGTTCGTGCGCGCGGATGGCGTGTTCGATGTTGAGCGCTTCAAGGCGGCGGTGGAGATTTTCATTACCGCCCAGGAGATCCTCGTCGATAACGCGAGCTATCCCACGGAACAAATCGGGCTCAACAGCCACCTGTACCGCCCGCTCGGCCTCGGCTTCGCCAATCTCGGCTCCCTCAGCATGTCGATGGGCCTGCCCTACGACAGCGATGAAGGCCGGGGCCTGGCCGGTGCCATCACCGCCATCATGCACCTGCACGCGTACACGCAATCGGCGCGCATTGCCGAGAAGATTGGCGCGTTTGAAGGGTTTGCGAAGAATCGCGAGCCGATGTTGGAGGTCATGGAAATGCACCGCGATGCGGTGAAACGCATCCACTCCAGCTGCCCGGATTACCTGCGTAGCGCCGCGCAGCGTTGCGGCGATGAGGCCGTGGAACTGGGCCGGCGTTTCGGCTACCGCAATTCGCAGGTCACCGTCCTCGCGCCGACGGGCACCATCGCGTTCATGATGGATTGCGACACGACGGGCGTCGAGCCGGACATCGCGCTCGTGAAGTACAAGTTGCTGGCGGGCGGCGGCATGTTGAAGATTGTCAACCGCACGGTGCCGATGGCGCTAAAGAAACTCGGCTATACCGAGTCACAGGTGGTCGATATCGTGAAGTATATTGACGAAAACGACATGATCGAGGGCGCGCCGCACCTGCAGGAAAAGCATCTCGCCGTGTTCGATTGCGCGTTCAAGCCCGCAAAGGGCCGCCGCAGCATCCAATACATGGCGCATCTCAAAATGATGGCCGCCGCGCAGCCGTTTCTCAGCGGCGCCATTTCC
>Ga0247667_1000023_pt1 | contig 133735 bp, 130 predicted proteins | sample CNK08_metaG_FD_183027 | JGI IMG/M metagenome (GOLD analysis project Ga0247667, IMG submission 183027) | Soil microbial communities from Purdue University Martell Research Forest, Indiana, United States - CNK08 | ecosystem: Environmental > Terrestrial > Soil > Temperate forest > Bulk soil... | reverse complement strand
GGGCCTCCCCCAAGACCACCCAGGTAGAACGGTAGCAGGAGAATCCTGCCGCGGCTCAGCATGATCAGGAGGATCACGGCGGCGATGATCCATCCGACCGGTATGGGGAGGCCCGGCGCGGGCTCGGGCGCCGATGGCGTCCCCCCGGACAAGGTGACACCGAACTCGCGCGCAAACGCACCCGCCACGAGGCCCACCGCCCGCTCCATCGCCGTGGAGTAGTCCTCGCGCGACAAGTCGGGGCTCACCGCATCCCTGATCCGGCCGGCCGCCGCGTCGGTCAGGAACCCCTCCGCTCCGTTGCTGGTCGCGATGAAAAAGGAGCCCGTCCCGGGGCGGTGGTTTTTGCGGGGGACCATCAGGACGATCACGCCGAGGTTGTGCGCGGGATCTCCTGGGGAGCCCCCCGGACCCACTTTCCAGGCGCGCCCGATCTGCAGCGCCACGTCGCTCGCGGACCGATCGCCGATGTCGGCCAAGGTGACTACGACGATCTCACCGCGCGTTTTCTCACGCACCTCCGCTACGACGCCTTCGATGCGCGTGACGGCGGCAGGATCGAGCACGCCCGCGAAATCGTTGACGTAGCCTTTGGGGGCAGGAAGGCCGATCTGGAAGAGCGCGATGAGGGCGGCGAGAGGCATGGCGGCAGAATACTACGCAGGGCCGGGGTTTAGGTGTCGCCTCGACCAACATCGAACGTTCACCTTTGCAACGTGCTTGCTTGACCCCGTCCCGGCAACGCGGCAAGCTTGGTCATCCCCGCCGGAGGACCTCTTGGGCAGCAGGTGCCCCTTCGTCGTCGCCCTTTCAGTCACGCTCTCACTCTCGTGCGCCGCACACGCAACCCGAAATGTGCCGGGGAATGACGGCGATCGCATCTTCATTACGGCCGATCAAATCGCGCACTCCGGGAGCGCCACGGCGTGGGAGGCGCTCAGGAAGCTCGTGCCACAGCTGACCTACGGCGAAAAGAAGAGCGGCCAGCCCTCCAGGCTCGAACGCCGGGGCCAATCGAGCCTTCTGTTGAACGATGCGCCGCTGGTGTTCCTTGACGGCGTACGCATGCCGGACTTTCGCAACCTCCAGCAGCTTTCCGCATCCACGATCGAGAGCATCGAGGTCTTGAACGGCATCGATGGGACGACGTACTACGGCTCCAACGCCGTGAGCGGCGTCATCCTGATTCGCACGAAGAACGGATCCACCTGAAAACGGAACGGGGGGGGGCAAAACGCGACCCCCCCCGCCTTTCATGCTCCCCGCGACCGCGTTACGGATTCCGATCGAGACACTGCTGGAAGTTCGGGTTGTTCTGCTCGTCAATCGGAACCGGGAAATTTACGTCGGTTGCGTAGACCAATCCCTGTTTGAAATAGTTGCCCGTCGGGAATACCGATGACGCGGGACGCCCGTACTGCCGGATCAGCCGTCTCAGATCGGAGAGCCGGTGCGCCGTGAGCCACAGCCACCGCGCGCGCTCGGCGAATAACGTATCCACCGGGTCCCCCGTGCCGCTGAGGGCCGCCATCGCCGCCACCGGAGTGGGCGTCGTAGTTGGACTCGAGGGCACCCCCGCCAGGATATAACTCGGCGGCGCCGCCCGCAGGGCATTCAAGATCGCGTACATTCCGGTTGCGTCGCCTGAATCCAATGCAGCCTCTGCTTGAATCAGACGTGCTTCCAGACCAGTTGCGACGGTGACCGAGGCCTTTTCGTCGAAGTACCGCAACTGGTCCATCTGCGGTGTATTGTTGTCGAACCCGACGCCACCAGGACCCGCCGGCCGATAAATTGGCGTCCTCGGGTCGGCGACGGAGATATAGGGGAACCCGTTCGTCCCCTCCTTGTCCGCCATTCCGTACCGCTTGAAGGTGAACGTGCCCTTGAACACGCCGTTGTTCTGCCGCGTGGTATTGAGGTCATGCGTCACCACGTACGAGAAGGTCGTGGCAACAGGCGCGGCGGCCGCGGCCGCGGCGGTGTACTGGCCTAAGTCGAGGTAGGCACGCGCGAGACCCACGCTCGGCAGACTCATGGCATTCTTCCGCGCCGCGACCTTCGGCACACGAGCAGCCGCCGTTGCGCCGCTGGTATCGAGCGCCGCGGCCGCCGCCAGACTCTGGGTGAACCGATTGATCGCCGTATCCAGCAGCTGCGCCGTCGTGAGCGGTGTGCCGAAGGTAAAGGAGCCATCGGAGTTCAGGTTGCTCACCGGAATGCCGGAGCAATAGTTCTCCGCAAACATCACGTAGGCGAAGCCCGCAAGGCCCAGCATCTCGGAGAGCCCGGCGTCCTTCGTGGTGTCCGGCGATAGTTTTCGGAACGTTGCCGCCGCGACCTCCGTCGACCGCCGAGCCTTGGACAGATTGCGGAATACGTTCGCCATCGTCCCGCCATTGATCTCGACGAAACGACGATCGACGTTGATGCGGTCCGGGAACGTCTCGGTATTGATCAGCTCGTCGGAGAGGAGGCCAGATGTGAGAATCTGCCCCTCCGTGGTGCCGGACGAGCCTTGCGCTCCTGACGCGCTGTAGCTCAGCGTGAAATCACCGATGGCACCGGCGCGAATCGTCGGCAGCGCGGCCGCTCCCTGAAGATTGCCCGGTTGAATGATGTCCGGCTGTGTGACGTCAAGCGTGTGGCACGCCAGGACCACCAGGGCGAAGGCCGTGGACACGGCAATGGCCCTGACGAGGCGAGCCCGTTGCAGCAGATGAGTCGTCATGGCTCGATCCTCGGTTAGAAGGTGATGTCCAGACGCGCCAGGAAATACCGTACCGGCGGCTGCGTGAGGAAATCGGCGGTGGTGAAGTTGTTCTGGCCCGCCTCGTTCAGCTCAGGGTCGAACCCCTTGTAATTCGTCCACGTCGCCAGGTTGCGGCCCGAGAGCGTCAGTCGAATCGCACTACCACCGATCTTCTTTGCCCATTCGTCTGGTGCATACACGCTCACCGAGACCTCGCGCAGCTTCACAAAGCCGCCGTCCTCGATGTACCCAGCCTGGGTGGCGTAAAATGCGTTCGCCACCGCCGCCGCCTGATCCGCGAGCGACGCCTTCGGATCGTTTACCCCCTGGCAATTCAAGAATCCGCACCGGAACTGTTCGGTGCTGTTGAACAGCTTGTTGCCGAACCGACCGTCGAGCAGGCCATACAGTGAGACCCGGTGCCCGATATTGAGCTCGGTGCTGATCGTCCCGCCGTGGTCTGGGAAGGGACTGCCGAGGAATACCGGTTGCGTCCCCGGCGTCACCTCGGCCTTGGAGAGGAGCCCATCGCCATTGGCGTCATTGTAGGTATAGGGCACCATGAAGTAGCTGCCCGCGGGGTATCCGGCCTGGAAGCGCTGCGAGAACCCGCCCAGACCGAAGATGATCGGCGAGATGCCGGGCCCGAGGTCGAGGACCCGGTTCTTGTTGCCCCACGCTGTGGCGGTGATGCTCCAGTCCAGGTTCGGCCGGTTCAGGACCTGCGCCGTCGCGAGGATCTCCACCCCCTTGTTGCTCACGCTGCCGATGTTTTCGAATTCAGCGAGGCTGGTACCCAGCGTGGGTGCGAGCCGGCGCGCAATCAACGCGTCGTGTGAGGTCTTGCCGTAGTACGTGAACTCGAAATGGAGCGCACGTGCCAGGGCATCGGCGTCGAAACCGACCTCCACTTCCGTCGTCCGTTCCGGCTTGAGCCGATTGTTGCCGAGTGTATCGCCCTGGGTGATGCCCGGTTGGTCGGCGCCCGATACGGTCACCGCTTGCGCCAGGTAGAACTGCAGGGCATCGATCGGGCCAGGGTGTAATCCCGACTCACCCCACGCACCGCGCAGCCGGAGGGAGTTGAGCCAGTCGATCCGCGGGAAGAACGGCTCTTCCGACATGACCCACGACGCGGAGAACTTCGGATAATAGATGTTCTTGAATTGAGAGCCGAACGCGGAACTGTTGTCGTTGCGGACGGCCGCCGTAAAGAACAGGCGCTCGTGAACGCCGACCCGCTCCTCGGCGAAGCGCCCGTAGGTCACGAATTCCTGATTGGTTTCACTGTCCGAGGGGATCACGATGCCCGTGAGTGAGTTCGTGCCGGCGGCGAGTTGCTGCCCGCTCGCCAGGATGCCGTGAAACCGGTCGTGAAAGTACTGCAGACCGACGGTCGTTGCCGACGAGACATCGGGATTGAGCAGGAAGGATCCCGTCAGACTCGCGTTGGCCGTCCAGTTGTAGATCTGGAACGGGTCGGCGTTTCGGCTTCCTTTGAGCGCCTGCGCGCTGATGACGATGTTGCCCGGGAAGATCGTGTTTTGATCGTAGCGGCTCGTGAAGTCGGTGCCGGCAACGACCCGCGCCTCGAGGAAGGGCCAGGGCCGGTAGTTCGTCTCGACGCTGCCAGTGAAACGGTCGATGTCCTGAAGCGACCGGATCGAGTAGCTCTGCGCCGGGGTGAGGAATCCGTATCCCTTATTGACGGTATCGGCGCGGCCGAGCAGGCCGCTCGACACCACGCCGAACGAATTGTTGTCGTTCTGCGGCAGCTGCAGGCGGCCATTGGTGTAACCGGCGGATGCATTCAGCGCCAGGTTGTCACGAGCCTGGTTATGAACATTGGCTCGCAGGCTCACCTCCCGGACGTTGCTGGTCTGGTAGACGCCCAGCTCCTTGGAGTAGTCGCCGGCGACGTAGAAGGTCGTTTGATCGTTGCCGCCCGACGCCGAGACACCGTACTGCTGCCGGCTTCCGGTGCGGAACGGGCTGTTCGTCACGAGAGGATTGAATGTGAGAAGCTCGGCTTGCGAGCACGTGCCCGCGGCGATGGACGAAAGGAGGCATTGCTTCAGGGAATCGACCGGTGCCCGCAACGACTTATAGTTCGTGGGCCAGTTGGTCTCGTCGTGGATGCTTCCGCCCTCGCTGAAGACCTCCCACTTGGTCTTGCCTGCGTGGCCGCGCTTGGTCTTGTAGACGATGACCCCGTTCGCCGCGTCCGTACCGTACAGCACGGCGGCCGAAGGACCCTTTACCACTTCGATCGACTCGATGTCGTCGGGATTGAGGTCGTTGATCCGAGACGGCACCTGGCCACCGACGCCGATCGAGTTCGAGCTGGCCCCGTTTTCGACGCGAATGCCGTCGACGATAATGACCGGCTCGTTGGACAGCGACACGCTGTTCGATCCGCGAATGCGGATGCGAGCGCCGGTGCCGGACGTGCCACCACCCGGTTGCACAAGGAGACCGGGCGTGCGCGAGTTCAGGAGATCCGCGGCGTTCGTCACGGGAGCCTGGGACACGACTTTCGCGGCGTCGATCTGCGCGACGGCGTTGCCTTGCTCGCGAACCTGCTGAGCGCCCGTCGCCGTCACGACGACTTCATCCAGGGCGATGGCGCTGGCGGTGAGCGCGATATCGGCCGGCGTCGCTTGATCGGCGGCAACCGTGACCTTCTTGGCCGCGGTGGCGTACCCGATCATCCGGACCCGTACTTCCACTTCCCCGGCCGGAACCTTATCCAGCACAAACGCGCCCTTCTGGTCTGTGAACACCCGCCGCGTACTGCCGGCGAGGTACACCTGGGCGCCGACCACGGGACGTTGATTCGCCTGGTCGACGACGGTCCCGCTCACGGTGCCTTGCTGTGCCACGACGGCGCTTGTGGTTGCGATGACGAGCCCCACGAGCACGCCAGCCGCGCGCAGCAGGCGCAACGAAGAATTACCCATAGCAGTGTGTCCCCTCATGCCAGAGGTTGTTGTAATGAAAGCGTCGATGAGTTGCGGAACGGCGCGCGAGCTACCCGCTACATCGAGCGCGAGGGGACTCGGGCATGACAGAACACGGGAGGAACGAAGCGCACAAAGGACGGCACATAGTCCCACCTCCTGGAACCAGGTTGGACGGCAAACGGCAACCCGTGACCAGTTGGGGGTCGTGACGCGCCCGACGGACCAGAGGGAAGCAGCGGGCGCTTGACGGCCCTGCGGTCAGTCGCGGGCTAACGTGTCCCGCCTCGGATGGCGTCGCAAGTGAATAGTTGCAAAATGCAACTCACCTACAGCGTCAGGGATTTGTCATGACGGCGAGGCTTGACGGTCTCAAAATGAGCACCGAGGTTACCTCGAGTAGGCTCCTCGAACGAAACGAGGCCTCATGACGGGTTTCTACGGATCTCTTGCGGTCGTCCTGCTGGTCGGCTGCGGGCCGAGCTTGCACCACGGCGGGAGCGCCCAACAGGCCGGGACGTATCTCATTACCGCCGAACAGATCGAGAGATCCGGCGCACACACGGCGTGGGAAGCGCTCAAACAGAACGCGCCGATGCTCACGCTGCGCGACGATCGAAACGGTCGGCCGGCGAGCATGGGTCGGCGCGGCCGGTCCAGTTTCCTGTTGGATGAAGCGCCGATGATCATGCTGGACGGGGTGCGCGTCCCCGATTTCCATGCGCTCGACTCCATCGTGGCCCAATCGATTCTCACCATCATCATTTACGATGGCGTCGAGGGCACGACCTACTACGGCACGGACGCCGTGAGCGGGGTCGTCGTGATCCGCACGAAGGACGGGCGACCCTCCTGACCAAGCAAAAGGGAGGGAGCAACGTCGCTCCCTCCCTGTCACACCCTGCAACAACTAATCGTTACGGATTGCGATCCAAGCACGCCGAGAAATTGGGGTTCTGCTTCTCGGTGATCGGGATCGGGAAGTTCACGTCGATCCCGTAGTTCGCGAAGTTCACCTTGAAATACGGTCCCGTCGGGAACACGCTGTTCGCGGCCCGGCCATACCCACCCTGGGCCACCGGCCGGACGAGCCGGCGCATGTCTCCCAAGCGATGGGCGGTGAGCCACAACCACCGCGCCCGCTCCGCAAACAACAGGTTCACCGCCCCACCCGCCGCGGTGATATTGCTAACGGTGAGGCTGTCCAAGTGTCCGACCGGTGCCGTCGTGGGGTCGGCTGGGTTGAACGGGCTCGGATCGAAGTACGGCCGGCTCCCCGTGTTGGTCCGCGGATCGTTCAACTGGGCGAGGAACTGCCCACCTGCCAGAGTATCGCCGGCCTGGAGCGCCGCCTCGGCCTGAATCAGCCTCGCCTCGACGCCGGTCGCCACGGTGATCGTGGTCTTGCGGCTCCCGTACCGTTGCTGCGTCCACAGCTCCGTCGAGTTATCGAACCCGGTGATGCCGGGATCGATCCACGTCGTTCGCGGATCGGCGACGGACCGGAAGGGAAATCCATTGACCCCTTCCGAGTCAGCCACGGCGTACCGCTGGTCCGGGAAGTTGCCGTTGAACACCCCGTTGTTTTCCCGATCGGTATTCTCCGAATGCTCCTGGACGTAAGAGAAGCTCGTCGGGACGCCGTTGGCCAGTGCGCCGGCCGCCGCGAACCCGCCGCTGTCCAGGAGCGCCCGGGCCTTCTCGAGGGTTGCAAACGCGAGCATGTCCGCGTCGGTGGTCGTCGCCAAGGCCGCATTGAACCGGGCGATGGCGGTGTCGAGCATCTGATGCGTCGTTTGCGGCGTTCCGTACGTGATGGAGCCGTCCGCATTGAGGTGGCTCACCGGCACGCCGGAGCACCACGTCTCCGCAAAGAAGAGGTACGTCATGCCCGCCAGGTTGAGCACCTCCGCGTGACCGGGGTCAGTCGGCGCGAACTGCGCGTACTGCGCCGCGGCTTTCTCGGCGGAGTTGCGGGCCTGGTGCATACGGCGGAACCAGAGATCGACGTCCGCGTTCGTCACCTGAATCGTGCGCGCATCGACTTCGATGCGCGTCGGGAACGTCTCGGAGTTGATCCATTCGTCGCCCAGCAGACCGCCGTACATAATCACGCCTTCGGTCCCGCCCGACCCATCGGGGTGATCGCCGGTATAGGCGATGCTGAAGTCGCCGAGCACACCCGCCTTGACGGTGGCCAGAGACGCCGAATCACCCAATTGGCCGGGTTGAACGATATCGGGAATGCTGACGTGGAGCGGGTCGTTGCAGCCGCTCAGCGGCGCTAGCGACGCGAGCCCGATGATCGCGAGCAGCTTGTAGGTATTCGTCATGGTATGATCCTCGGGCTCAGAAGGTCACGTTGACGCGGCCGAAGAACTGCCGCACAGGAGGCTGCGTCAAGAAATCGGCCTGGCTGAAATTGAACTGGCCGATGTCGTTGACCTCGGGATCCGCACCGCGGTACTTGGTCCAGGTGATCAAGTTGCGTCCGGTGGCCGTGAAGCTCAGCGAGCTCGCCCCGAAGCGCGCCGCCCACGACGCCGGAGCCGTGTAGGTCAGGGAGACCTCCCGCAGCTTGACAAACCCGGCATCCTGGTAGAACCCCGTCTCCACCGCGGGCGCGGTGATCGCCGCGGCCTGATCGGCGAGCGTCGACCCGGGCACCCGTGCGCCCGCGCAGATGCCGAAGATGCAACGGAACGATTCGGTGGAGTTGTCCAGCTTGTTGCCCCACCGTCCGTCGAACTGCGCGAACAGCCTCCAGTGCGAGAGGAAATCCACTTCGGTGGACCAGGAGGCGCCGTGCGTGGGCACCGACGAGCCCTGGAATGTGTCCGAATCGCCGAACGTGATCTCCGAAGGCGCGATGAGTCCGTCGCCGTTCAGGTCCTGGAACGTGTAGGGCGTCCCCCAGTAGCCCCCGGCCGGATACCCGACTTGGTTGCGCTGCGTGGCGCCCCCGAGCCCGAAGATGATCGGCGTGTTGTTGGCGTCCGTCTTGAGCACCCGATTCTTGTTCCCCCAGGCGCTGGCGGTGATGCTCCACTGGAAGTCCGGGCGCCGGATCAATTGGGCGGTCAAGAGCAGCTCGTAGCCCTTGTTGCTCACCTCGCCGAGGTTGTCGAACCGTGTGAAGCTCTCGCCGACCGACGGCGCCACCTGCACCGCGATGAGCCCGTCCTTCGAGTCCTTGTTGTAGTACGTGGCCTCGAAGTGGAACCGCTGATTGATCAAGTCGGCGTCAAACCCGGTTTCGAACTCGTGGGTTTGCTCGGGCTTCAGGTTGGCGTTCCCCGCCCCGCCGATCGTGATGGCCGGTACGTCGGTCCCGTTCGCGGCAACCGCGACCGGATGGTAGTAATGCAGGGCATCGAGGGTGCCCGGGGCGCGGCCGGATTTGCCCCACGCCGCGCGGATCCGGAGGCTGTTGAGCCAATCCATGCGTGGGAAGAACGGCTCCTCCGAAACCACCCACGAGCCCGAGAACTTGGGGTAGAGGATGTTGCTGAAATTCGTCCCGAAGGACGAGTTCTTGTCCGCCCGGACCGCGCCGGTGAGGTACAATCGGTCGCGAATCCCGACCAACTCCTCGACATAGCCGCCGAGCGTGACGAACGGCGACGTGGTATCGCCGACCGAAGGCACGACGACACCGCCGAGCGCGCTCGTCCCGGCGACCACCTTGCGCCCGGCCGCCTGCACCTGCTCGAAGGTGTTCTTGAAGTACTGCAGGCCGACCGTGGTATTGGAGGTGACCGCGGACGAGAGACGGAACGACGCCTTCGTGGAGAAGGTCGCCGTGTAGGCGAAGAGCTGCGCCCGGTTGGAGTTGGCGTTGCCGTCCAGCCGGTTCTGGTCGAGCGGGATCACCCCGGGCGGCGTAAGCTGGTTGTCCGCCTGATTCGTCGCGTCGTAGCCGACCGTGCCGATCATTGTCAGGAAGCTCGACGGCCGGAAGTTGATGTTCACGCCACCCGTGAACCGCTCGATATTCTGCGCCACCGAGATCAGGAACGCCTGCTGTGGGGTGAGGAAGCGATACCCACCGTTCGGATTCGAGACGCCGGCGAACGGAGCCACCGTATCGAAGGGGTAGCCGAGCAGGCCGCTCGCGACGATTCCCTGATCGTTGTTGTCGTTCTGCGGCAGGTTCAGCTGGCTCGACACGTACCCGACGTTCACGGCGATGTCCATCAGCCGGCTGACCTGGTTCGTGAAATTCGCCCGGAGGTTCGTCTTCCTCAGGTCGTTCGACTGAAACACACCACGCTCGCGCTGGAAGTCGCCGGACAAGTAGAACGTGGTGATGTCGTTGCCGCCCGAGGCGCTCAGCCCGTAGTCCTGGTGGACCCCGGTGCGGAACGGCGTATTCTGGAGGAGCGGGTTGAAGCTGTCGACGCCGACGATCGTGCAGATCCCCTGCGCTTCTGACGAGAGCCGGCACGATGTGCCGGCGGCCCGCCTCGAGAAGAAGTTCGCCGGCCAGTCGCCCTTGTCGTTCAGGGCGCCACCTTCAGCGTAGGCACTCCACTTGGTGGGGCCGGGCCGCCCGCGCTTCGTCCGAATCTGGATGACGCCGTTCGCGGCGTCCGTGCCGTACAGCGCCGCTGCGGACGGTCCCTTGACCACCTCGATCGACTCGATGTCGTCCGGGTTCAGGTCGTTCAAGCGCGACGGCGCCTGTCCGCCGGTGAAGTTCTCCAGGCTCCCCGCCTGCGGCGTGTTGTCGATGCGGACGCCGTCCACCACGACAATCGGCTCGTTGCGCAGCGAGAGACTCGTCGCGCCACGGATGCGGATCCGCGAGCCCGTGCCGGTCGTCCCACCACTCTGCATCACTTCAACGCCCGGGATGCGGGAGTTCAAGAGATCCGACGCGTTTTGAGGCGCGGCCTCCTGGTTGATCTTCGCGGCGTCGATCGAGCCCACGTTGTTGCCGAGCTCGCGCTTGATCTGCTCCTCGCCGGTGGCCGACACCACGATGGCGTCGAGGGGCACCGCCGCCGCAGTGAGTGCGAAGTCAGCCGTCGCCACCTCACCGGCCGCCACACTGACGGACATCGTCCCGGTGGCGAAGCCGATGATTCGCACCTGCACCGAATACTGGCCGGCCGGCACCTTGATGATCGTAAAGTGCCCGTCACGGCCGGTGCGCGCCTGGAGGCTCGTGCCGGTGATCAGCACCTGCGCTCCCACGACCGGTTGTTGGTTGGATTTGTCCGTCACTTGCCCAGCCACCGTGCCTTGCTGGGCCTGCACCGGCCCGGCGAACAGCGCTGCGACCAGGACGAACGCGGTCGCGATGCCGGGCAGCTGGCGAATGCGATGTAGGTTCATTTGCCGATGTCCTCATTCAAGGGTCTCTGAACGAGATGCCGCCGGTCGGGGCACACGCTGCGGCGCCCGCGGAACGGCGCGGTCACTCGATGGAGCAGCAAGTCCGGCAGGCCAGTACTGACGGCCTACCGGCGACTACATCTGCATCGCGCTCTGAGTGAGACGGCGGGCGGGGAATATCGACGACGATCGGACCGAATGTGGCGCATATGCGACGCTCCTCAGCGTTGGGTAGAGTGGGACGGTCCCGCTAAAGTGCGGCGGGGGACGCGGAGTCGCAAGCAGAGGGCTGTTGCATTTCGCAACACAATGGGGGGGAAGGGGATGCGACGGTGTTAGGAAATTGTCATGAGGGAAACAGTCGTCCCTTCCATGCCTCTCTTGTGAGCGCTAGGTTCGGCCCAATGTCCCCCGCGCGCCGTGCTCATATGCTGCGGCTCGAGGCGGCGCTCGTTTTTGTCCTGCTCGCCGCTCCAGCCTGCTTCGTGTTCAACCGGGGAAACAACTCCGTCGACCAGTCCGTCGCGAACAACGTCCCCGAGAGCGAAATCGCGCTCAACGTGACCAATCACAACTATCTGGACGTGGTCGTGTACGTGTTGCACGACGGGCAGCGCACCCGCGTCGGAACGGCGAGTGGGTCGTCGTCCTCCCTGTTCTTCCTTCCGCCCCGCCTGATCGGCCAGGGGCGTGAGATCCGGTTGTATGGAGACGCCATCGGCAACGATGACTACGCCGTCACGGACATCCTCGTCGTGCAGCGGGGGCAGTACATAGAATGGACGCTCGAGACGGACTTGCGCCGCTCGAGCGTCGGGGTGTTCTGAAGAAGCGGTTCCTGCCGTTACTGCTTCGGGGGTCGGCCTCCGCCGGGGTTCGGCGTCGTGCCACCGCCAAGCAGGCTGAAGGCGAGGGTGGTGGCCACGAGCCCTCCTGCGCCCACACCCGCTAAGAGGATACTCCGGCCTCTCGCCAAGCGCCGGACATCGAGCGAGGCCACCGCATTGTCGGGAACGGCGACGGTCTCACCCGACCACGGGAGCGCGAAGCCTTGCTTGGTTTCGATCGATGAGACCGAGATCAACATCCCGCGCTCGTCGTTGCTGAGGTAGCGCCCGCGTACGACGAACGCGGCCGGCCCGAGCGAACGGGCTAGCTCATCGGAGCCCGCGTCGGTGAGCGTCACGGCGAGATAGGTGCCGGGTTCGGGGCTGGGGGTCGTGAGCGGGCTGTAGTTGTAGCATCCCGCCCCCCCCGTGAGACAGAGCACTCCGATCAGACTCAAAGTACGCATGGGCAACCTTCCATGATCATGAGACGGAGTCATACCCCGGGGCGGTCGTGCCGTTCAGCTCAACGGGGGGCTGGCGGACCACCGACGCCGCCTGGCGTCGTGCCGCTCGCTCCCGGCCCGAACGCCGCGTAGGCCGCGAAAAAACCCACCAGGGACGCACCGGCGAGGAGGGCGGTTTTCCCGTTGGCCGCATGGCGCTCCTCCAGCGAGCGCACGAATTGCCCCGGCACCTCGACGGATTCGCCTTTCCACTCGAGGACATCGCCCCGACGGCTCTCGACCGCCGCGACCGACACGACCAAGCCTCGGTCCGTGGCGCTCAGGAAGCGACCCCGAATGATGAGGATGTTCGGACCGATGTACTGGGCCAACTCCTCGGACCCATCGTCGGTGAGCGTGACCGCTACATACGTCGACGGCGCAAGCTGCGACCGGCGGAGCGGCGTGTAATTGTAGCACCCGGTCGCGAGCAACAGCGTCGCGGTCAGCCAGACAATGCGTGCAGCGCTCATGCCGCTCCTCCACCGGGCCCGAAGCATGCGGGGGGTGAATCCTGACGGCGGATCCACCCCCCCAATCATACTGCAAAACGAAACGTTACGCACGTCCCGCCGTGCCGGCTCTACGGCAGGTTATCACTCCCCTGGCATGCGTGGACGTCCCCGGCATTCCGGAAGCCGTGCGTGGCAAGCTGCGTGCTCGCATCCGGAACGTTCGTGTTTACGTTCCGCTCGTTCTGCGGATAGTACAGCCGCCCCGGGACATGCGTAAAGTTGAACGAATTCGTCGACGGCGTGAGGGCCGGGATGCACGTCCGCCGGTAGTCACTGATCGACTCCATGTTCTGGAACGAGGACACCCACTTCTCCAACATGATGGAGTCGAGCAGCGCCGCGCCCGTGATACCCACGAGCGGCGTCGAGATCGGCGCCCCTACGGTCGCCCGCGCGTTGTTCAAGTGCGTGAGCGCCAACGCGTCGTTCCCCGTCTGATTATAGGCCTCGGCGAGGATCAGCTCGTTCTCGACGTAGGTGACGTACGGGATCCGTGCGTCCCCCTGGAAGCGCGGTGGCAGACACAGGAAGTTCGAGATCGAGTCTGCCGGGACGGCCGTGTTGAAGTCGTCGCCGCCATAGCCGCCGCCCTTGTTCTGGCAGAAGTACTGTGCGCGTCGCGGATCGCTACGGGCATTCATGTAGTCCGCCAGCGCCTTCCCGGCTTCGAGATCGCCCCCAAAGCCGGAGCTGGTCTGGAACTGCGCCCACATGTTCCGCTCCGACGTGGCCGTGGAGTGGAACGAGCGGAAATCACTCGCCCCGCTCGCGTCACTGATCCCATTCGTCGCGGCGGTGATGGCGTTGTTGTATGCCGCCGCGCCGAGCGACTCCGCGGTTTCGACGTAGTAACGGGCCTTAAGCGTCCAGGCCACTTTGATCCACTTGTGCCTGAAGGCCGTGTCGACCCCGAACACGAGATCCGCAACGCCCGGCCCTGCGCCCGAGCCGTTGGTGAGCTCGGCGATCGCATCCGTGAGGACCGTCTGCAGGTTTCCGAGAATCACGAACCGGTTGTCCAGCGCCGGCGACGTGTTACTCGAGATCGCCTGGCTGTATGGGATATCGCCCCACATAGCCGAGGCGGTGCCCATGGTGAAGGCTTCCCAGATCTTTGCGATCCCGAGCCAGCTGGAGTCGCCGGTGGCCGCGGCGTCGGCCTCGACTTGCTTGATGTCCACCAGACCACCGCCGTCGTACACCGAAATCCAGTCGCCACCATTGGCGGCGATATTCGAGCCTTCGCCGAAATTATACTGGGCCGCGTTCTGTACGAAGCGGCCGTTGGTCGCCGAGCAGGCCTGCACCCACTGGCACATCATCATCGCGACCGTGCCTTCTTCGAAGGCAAACTGCCCTGCCTGCACGCCGACGAACAGCTGCTGAATCGACGCCGCCGTGGGCAGGTTCGGGTTCGTGGACAGCTTGTCCCCCGTCAGGAATGTGTCACAGCCCGCCGTCCCGAGGAGCAGCCCCAGACACGCGAGCGCGACATATGTCTTGCGATACATAGGTCGGGTCTCCTCGGGGTTAGTGGTTCAAGGTGACCGAGAACACGAACGAACGTGTCTGCGGATTGTTGAAGTAGTCCACGCCACCGGCGCCGGCGTTACCAGAAATCGACCCGCCGAGGTTCGTCTCGGGATCGTAGCCGGTGTAGTTCGTCCACGTCTTCAGGTTGCGGCCGCTGACGCGGAGGTCGATGCTCGAGAAGCCGAGGGAGCGCTGCACCCAAGGCGCATCGAGCGTGTAGCTGACCGAGACCTCGCGCAGCTTCACGAAGCCCGCATCTTCGATGCACGGCTCGTCGATCCCGACGAACGGGCAAGCCGCCACGTTCCGGTACCAGTACTCACCGATCCCAACCGCCGTCCCCGCCCCCGGTCCGGCCACAGGGCCATCAAACCAGCCGCCCGACCCGAACGTCTTGGCGTTGCCCGTGCACGAGGCTGGATTGTTGCGGTTGGTGCAAGCGGCGCGCGGATCAGTGTCCGCGCGAGTCCCGTAGCTCCACAGAGCGCCCTTCGGGCCGTTCCAGATCTGCCCGCCGTTCCGGATGTCGAGCAAGCCGGAAACCTGCAGCTTGCGGAAGCGGAACGAAGAGCGGACGCTGCCGGTCCAATTGTAGTTCGGGTCCTGCACGACACGCGGGACCTGATCGCCGATCGGGTACCCGTTGGGTCCGATATACAGCGCCCCCTTCGGAGCCTTGGCGGTAGCGCACACCTGTCCCAGCGTGGTGTCGGTCGCCGTCGTGCCTGTGACTGGTGTACCGTCGGGCGAGATGCCGCAGCGCACGAACCCGGTCCCCAGATACACGCCGATCGGCTGACCGACCATCGCGACCTGATTGTTGAAGTCGCCGATCGAGATGAACTGCTCACCGCCGAGTGAGAGCACCGTGTTCCGGTTCCGGGCCCACTGCAGCCCGACCTCCCACCCGTACTCGGACTTCTGCAACGGCCGCACATTGAACGACACTTCCCAGCCGCGGTTCCGCATGGTCGCCGCGTTGGCGCCCTGCTGGAAGAAACCACCAGAGGGGTTGAGCGGCTGCAGCAGGATGATGTCGGACGACTTCTTGTTGTAGTACGTGATGCTGGCGTCCGCCTTGTCCTTGAAGAACCCAAGGTCGACCCCCGCCTCGAACTCCTTCGAGCGCTCCGGCTTCAGCACCGACGCCGGCCGCAATTCCGACCGCGTCACCAAACCGCCAAGGCCGTTCTGCGTCGGGGTGTTGCCGGTACCCTGCGAGATGCCACCGACGATGCCGCTCGTGAACGTCTGAGACGTGAGGTAGGGCTGCGGCTCCTGACCCGCCTCGCCATAGGCTACCCGCGCCTTGCCGTACGACAGCCACGACTGCTCCCCGATGGCCTTCGTGAACTCCCAGGCCACGCTCCCCTTGGGGAACCAGCTGCGCAGGTTCGACACGCCGAAGGTCGAGGAGCCGTCGTTACGCAGCGCCGCGATCAGGTGCAGCTGGCTCTTGACGTCGAGCCCCGCCTGCCCGAACCACGACGCGTCGTGAATGACGAACTCCTGGTCGATCGGAATATCCTGCGTCACGGTATTCGACAGCTTGAACGGCTGCAGCGCGACCAGCGTGCGCCCGACCGTCCCAAGCGACCGCGTGTTCCGGGTGTCGAGGTTCTGCCCCAGCGTGATGGTGCCGCCGAGGTCCGGATTGATGTTGTAGTTCGCCGTGGCGGTGAGGTTATGATCGATCGAGTAATTCACGATCTTCCCCTCGATCACCCGTCCGTCGGTGCAGGGTGACGCGGAGCTCACGGGGCAGCCTTCGAGCCGCTCGTCCGTCCAGTAATCCGCGCCCAGAGTGTAGTTCACTTTCAGCCACGCCACCGGCAGGTACTCGGCGTTCACGTTTCCATACACCCGGCCCACAGCGGCCGTATTCTCCTGCATGAACGCAGTCCAGTACGGATTGTCGAACGTGCGATCGTCGAGCAGGGACCCGTCGTTGGGATGCTCGAACCGGTACGCGCGCTGCTGCGGCCCGGCATTGGTCTGCACGACATACGGCAGGTTGTTGAAATCGGGCGGCGTGCGAAGGTCGCCCAGCTGGATGCCGTTCGTGTTGTTGCCACGCTGGATGTAACTCGCGCGGGAATCGGCAAAGGACAGGTCCGCTCCGAGCTTGACGTTGTCGATCACCCGGTGCGACCCCTTGAACCGCACGGTCGCGCGCTCGAACCAGTTGTTCGGGCCCACGAACACACCCTGGTCGTGGTTGTAATCGCCCGACAGATAGAACGTGGTGCGATCATTGCCACCCGACACCGAGAAACCGTTGTCGAGCGTGTGGCCGATCCGATAGATGTCGTTGGCGTGGTCGAAGACCGCGGCCCCCGCCGGAATCGCGGGCCCCCAGGACCGTCCGCAGATACCCGCGCCAGGGACGTCGCACTGCCCGCCCAGCGAGGTATCGGCATGGACGCCCTGCGTACCCAGCCCAAAAGTGGTCTGCAACGGATAGGTGTGGTTGATGTCGTTGAAGGACGTCGACGACCGGAACGTGAAATGCGTCGGCCCCGAGCGCCCGGACTTGGTCGTGATCAGCACCACACCGGCCGCGGCGCGCGAGCCATAGATCGCGCTCGCCGACGGGCCTTTGAGAATCTCCACGGACTCGATGTCACTGGGATTGATGTCCGCCGCCCGGTTGGTCGAAACGGTGCCTTCGGTCTGGCCGAACTGAGCCAGCGTGCCCCCGCCATCGTCCGGTGCGTTGAAGTTCGACGTCGAGTAGGTCGAGTTGTCCGTCGGCACGCCGTCGATCACGAACAGCGGCTGATTGTTGCCCATCAGGGTGCTGATGCCGCGGATATTGATGAAGGAGCCCGCGCCGGGATCCCCCGACTGCTGCAGCACGTTCACGTTGGGCGCCTTCGCGGCGAGCGCTTCCACTATGTTGGTCTCGCTCGCCTTGTCGATCTGATCGGCCGCGACGTTGTTCCGGACACTGCCGAGCGCGTTGGCCGCCGCGCTCGTCCCCGCGCCCGTCACGACCACCTCGCCCAGCTGCAGCGGGTTGGCCGCAAGCACGAAGTCGTGCGTGACACCGCCCGACGCCAAGGTGACCTGGGCACTCTGCGATTTGTAGCCCAGGCGCCGCGCGACGAGTGTGACCGTTTGCCCCGAGACGCGCGCCCCCGGGATCACGACGGTGAAGCTGCCGTCATCCCGCGTGAGGCCGCCCAGGCCCATGGCTGGGATCGCGACTTCGACCTGCCCGAGGGCCTGGCCGGCATCGCTGGTCACTTTGCCCGTGATGGTTACCGGTTCCTGCGCGGCGAGCAGGGCCGGTAGCGCGAGAAACGCGCTTAGGATGATGGGAACTAACCGACCGCGTGTGAATTGCATGTCGCCTCCGACGGAATAGCGTGACACGCATGACCGGAGCCGCCGGTGTGGCGGTCCGGTGACGACTTCCTACGAACTACAACCAACTGACCGCGTCGCGCGCACGTCGCGATTGCGGTCGACAGCTTCGATTTTCGGTTCGACAAGAGCACGCGCTCGCACAACGGCGGGGGGGCGCGAGACGCGTGGTGAACGGCCCTAGGTCTCCGGAACGGCACGTAAACACCGCCCGTTACCGCTTCTTATATCACTGTTTACCCAAGTGCGCCAGAGTGACCTTTTCGGACATATGTAGCATTGTGAAACATTCCGACGTGGCGCCGATATTCGGGACCGGCTATGGTTGGCCCCAGAAAACCGCATGATCCGCCCGTTTTTCCTCGCCGTCGCGTGGGTCGTCGCCGTGACGGGAGGCACCGCTCAGGGGCCCGACCCGATGGCCGCGCGCTCCAAAGGCCGGCCCGGCGCGCCGATCACGATCTATGAGATGTCGGATTTTCAGTGCCCCTATTGCCGGGCGTTCACCCTGGAGACCATGCCGCAGCTCGAGCGCGAGTACATCGCGACGGGCAAGGTCCGGCTGGTGTACGTGAATCTGCCGCTCGAAAGCGTGCACAAGAACGCCAGGGTCGCCGCCGAGGTGGCCATGTGCGCCGCCGGGCAAGGGCGGTTCTGGCGGATGCACGACCTGCTATTCCATAACCAGGAGCGTTGGGCGGAGCTTCCGGCACCCCTGCCCTACCTCCGCGTCCTCGCGGATTCGGCCGGCCTCGACGGCGCGGCGCTCACACGCTGCCTCGCCTCGCCCGCCACCGCGGCCCTGGTCCGAGCGGACGCCGAGCGCGCCCGCCGCTCAGGGGCACAAAGCACACCTACCTTCTACATCGAGGGCGGCCTCCTCGAAGGGGCGGCACCGATTACCGCCTTCCGGGCGGTGCTCGACTCGATCTACCAAAGCAAGACGCGAGTCCGGGCGCCTCGATGAGGCGCCCTTCCTTCATATATAGGCTCGGCATGGGGCTCGCGCACCGCGCGCTCCCCTTGGCCGCGCGTTTCGATAAGAAGCTTGCGCGCGGCTTCGAGGCACGCCGTGGGGTGCAGGAGCGCCTCGCTGCCTGGGCTCGAGCAAACCGCGACTCGGCGCGCCCGCTCGTGTGGGTACACGCGCCATCCGTCGGTGAGGGCCTCCAAGCCAAGCCGGTCCTCGAGGCCTTGCGCGCCGAGGCGCCGCACTGGCAGCTCGCCTTCACGTTTTTCTCCCCCTCCGCCGAACGGCTGGCGCGCACGCTCCCGGTGGACGTGGCCGACTACCTGCCGCTCGATCGGGCGGGAGAAGTGACGGCGGCGCTCGGCGCGCTCAAGCCTACCGCGCTCGTGTTCTCGAAGCTCGATGTCTGGCCGGAGCTGACGCTCGCGGCCGCGCGGGCCGGCGTGAAGCTCGGACTCATTTCCGCGACCGTGGCGCCGCACAGCTCGCGACTCCGGTGGCCCGCTCGCGGCTGGGCGGAGCCCGCCTATCGTGCGCTGGATCGTATTGGCACGATCAGCGAGGAGGACGGCCGGCGCCTGGAGCACTTGGGGGCGCGGCCCGCGGTGATCGAAGTGACCGGCGATACGCGCTACGACAGCGTGGCCGAGCGCGCGGAGCGCTTCGATCGCACCCGCGATCCCTTCGCCCAGCTCTCCATCGTGCCCGCGGGCACGTTCACGATTGTCGCCGGCTCGACCTGGCCGTCCGACGAAGCGGTGGTACTCCCCGCCTTCGCCGATCTCGTAGCGCAGGTACCGGCCGCCCGCCTGATCCTCGCGCCGCACGAGCCCAATCCCGACCACCTGGCGGGCATCGTCCAGCGCGCGAGCGCGGTGGGCCTGCCGCGCCCGGTCCGTCTGTCGCAGATCGAGCATCAGCCGGCGGCGCCGGTCATCGTCGTCGACCGGGTCGGCATCCTCGCGGATCTCTACGCCCTCGGCGCGGTGGCGTTCGTCGGCGGGGGGTACCACCGCGCGGGACTGCATTCGGTACTCGAGCCCGCGGTGTTCGGCGTACCGGTCACGTTCGGGCCGCACTGGCACATGAGCCGCGACGCGGGGCTCCTGGTGGAGCGCGGCGGCGCCGTGGCACTCGAGACCGATGGGCAGCACCCGTTGCACTCACAATGGCTGGTCTGGCACCACGACCCGTCGGCGCGCGCCAAGGCAGGGACGGCGGGCAAGCAGCTGGTAAAGGAAGGAAGGGGTGCGGCGGACCGGACGACGGCGCTCGTCAGGAGGTTGGTGGAGGATGGTGGAAGCTAGCTACTTCGGTACGACAACGCCTTCGAACGTCACCGACCTCGGCACCACGATCCCCAACGTCAGCGCGGTCACGAGTAAATCGTTCCAGCGGCTCCGCACTTTCACCCGGAGCTTCGTGATGCGCGCTCCCGTGCCGACCTGACTCGCCAGCACGTCCTCGAGGTTTGGCTGCGCCACCCGCACGAGCCCCGCGAGCATATAGGTCGCGTGCTTGGTGACGCGGAACGCCGTGCCGGAATCCGTCTCCTGGGCGGAGCCAGCCATGGAGACCGGGACGCCGAGGTGCGCGGCATCCAGCGTGAGCGCACAGCCGCACAGGGCGAGGGCCAGCGCGAGGACCGACGCCCGCGTCACGAACGAACCGATCACAGAGCTCCTGGAAACAGATGGGGCGCGCCGGGGATTGGCGCGCCCCAAAGGTAGCGGCTTCAGTTCAGGTTGTGAACCAGTCTACATGCCGAGCGGCAAGTGGAGTCCCGCGTGGAGACCCACGCCGAACACGCCCACGTTCCCGCCACCCTTCTGCCGTTCATTGTCGTAGGCGACGTGCGCGCCGAGCAAACCGAAGCTCAGATTGGCGCCGAACACGTAGCCGAACTCCGTCGAGGAGCCCGCTCCGGCGTTGCGGTACCGGACTCCGGGAGAGAAGTACGGCTCGACGCTGAAACCCGGAGTCGGAAGCGGAACGCTGATCCCCGCGGCGCCGATCAGCGTGGTCTGCTTCGCGGACACCCCACTCTCGCTGGTGCTGGCTCCGCCCAACTGCATGTTGACAGCGACCGGCAGCAGACTGCCGCCAATCAGACGAAACGCGACGTTTCCACCCACCGACGTCAGGCTCTGCGTGAATCCCTCCGGCTTCCAGCTCGCGACGCCGGCCGTGAGCGTGATCGTCGAGAGACCGAGCGATGCCCGGCCGCCCCACGTGTTGCCCTTGCCGTAATCCGTATTCGGCTTGGCGTAGTCACCGCTGATGGTGACTCCGGTGCCGCCCTTGGGGCTATTCCACACCGGCTCGCCGAGCCATTGCGCCGCGGCTGGTGCCGCCAGCAGCGCCGACAATCCCAACCAAATGACCGCACGCTTCATAACCCCTCCGAGTCGGCTATGTAAACCTCCACAACCTCCACCAACCTCCACCAACTTCCCCAGCCTCCTTCAGTCAATGCACCCATACAGCGCCGACTGAGACACCTTCGATGTCGCCCAGGGCGGCGCTCAGGCGAACATCGAACGCGCGGCTCAACCGGAAATCCGATCCCAGGCCGAGGTCGAACCGCACGTGATGCGCGACGTTGTTGCCCGCGATGAGGAACATCGTGGGCTGGGCGTACGGAATGATGCTGACCGTCGAGCCCGGGGGATCGATGCGTCGGCCGAGCGACAGACCCACCGGAAACAACAGGGTCGAGTTGCCGCTCACGAAGTTCCCCCCAGCCCCGACAATGAGCGCGCCGTCGAGCGGGAAGTCCACGTTGTGCGTGATGACCCGCTCCCGCGCCTCCGCACCCACCAGCAAGACCGTGCTGCCCGCCCCGGACGGGTTGAAGAACCCGGCCTTGAATCCGATATCGAACTTGCCGCTCGCATACCGGTAGGCGCCCTCGATCGCGGTGCCGCCACCGTCGGGAAAGCTGAGCAACACGCCGATCTCGGAACGCTGAAAGGCGCGGTACGGGGCGTTGAACGTGGTGGTGCCCGTCGCCTGTGCGTCTGCGACCCGCGCACCGCCCGCGATCGTCATCACCAGCAACAGCCAAGCGTACCGTTGCATCCTGTCTCCTGTGTGGTCCCGATTATCGCCCACAGGTACCCAGGGGGCGAGGCATCGTTCCGCCTCGACCGCGCGAAGTGAGGCGGCCCGTCCACACGGTGGGCGGGCCGCTCATCGCTGGCGTGACACTGCTCACAGGCGTCAGAAGCGCACGCCGGCCGTGATAATGAACGTCTTGCCACCGCCGACCTCGCCGCGCGCCTCGGCGAACGGCGTGAGCGAGGAGCCCTTCAGCCTGAAGGTCGTGCCGCCGAGCAGGTTGAGGCCCGCTTTCGTCTCGGAGACCGAGGCACCGCCGGACGGCCCCGCGGACGCGTGGGCAATGTTGAGGCCACCGCCCGCGTACGGACGAAGCGAGCTGCTCCGCGGAACCGTGAACCGGTAGGCGACGTCGCCGTTGATTTCCCAATAATGCCCCGTCGTGCCAGCGGGCACGCTGGGGAAGAAATAGTCGAAGGAGACGATGCCATCGAGTGGCGTCTTGGGAAACAGAGACTCCAGGGGGAACACGCCCCTGCCGCCGATCCCGAAGTCGACATCACTACTCCAGTTCAGCTCGAGGCCGAACGAGGGCTTCGTGCTGGAGCTGGCGGTGGGGCGCGGGGCCGCACGTCGCTGCGCCGCGGCGTCCGTCGGGGCGAGTGCGACGACGGCAAGAAGCAGCGCACTGCCGAGCAGCTTCCGCATAACGAACCTCCGATGGAAAGGTGACGGGTGACTGGGACCGCTCGGGCGCCGCACATCGCTACAAGCGGCGCCGGCTACAGTCAAGACACTTCTACCCGATCGGCCACGATCCGGACCGCGTCTCCGACCACCTGGAGGAATCCTCCGGACACCTGGAAGCGGCTGGACGCGCTCCCCTGTCGCACCTGCAACACACCCGTCCCGAGCAACGTGAGGAACGGCGCGTGGTGCGGCAACACACCGACCTGGCCGTCGTACGCCGGCGCGACCACCGCGTCGGCGACCCCATCGAATACCGCTCGCTCGGGTGAAACGACGGTGACGTGCATCACTCAACTCGTGGCCAAGCGCTTGGCCTGCTCTAGCGCCTCGTCGATCCCGCCCACCATGTAGAACGCCTGCTCGGGGAGATGATCGAATTCTCCCGCCACCACGCGCTCGAAGGAGCTGATCGTGTCTTCCAACTTGACGTACTTCCCTTCGAGGCCCGTGAACTGCGTGGCCACGAAGAACGGCTGCGACAGGAACCGCTGCACGCGCCGCGCGCGCGCCACCAGCTGCTTGTCTTCCTCCGACAGCTCGTCCATCCCCAGAATCGCGATGATGTCCTGGAGGTCCTTGTAGCGCTGCAGAATCCGCTGGACCTCGACCGCGACCTTGTAGTGCCGCTCGCCCAGGTATTGCGCGTCGAGCAGGCGCGACGACGAGGCCAGGGGGTCCATCGCCGGGTAGATCCCGAGCTCGAAGATCTGGCGCGACAGCACGACGGTGGCGTCCAGATGGGAAAACGCGGTCGCGGGCGCGGGATCGGTGAGATCGTCGGCCGGGACGAAGATCGCCTGCACCGACGTGATCGACCCCTTCTTGGTGGACGTGATCCGCTCCTGCAGCTCGCCCATCTCCGTCCCCAGCGTGGGCTGGTACCCCACCGCGGACGGCATCCGGCCCAGCAACGCCGACACCTCCGAGCCCGCCTGGGTGAACCGGAAGATATTGTCGATGAACACGAGGACGTCCTGCCCCTCCACATCTCGGAAATACTCGGCCACCGTCAGACCCGAGAGCCCGACGCGCAGCCGCGCGCCCGGCGGCTCGTTCATCTGCCCATAGATCAGGGCGGTGGACTTGAGCACCCCGCTTTCCTTCATCTCCAGGTAGAGATCGTTCCCCTCGCGGGTGCGCTCTCCTACGCCGCAAAATACCGACCGACCGCCGTGGCCCAGGGCGACGTTGTGGATCAGCTCCATGATGATCACGGTCTTGCCCACGCCCGCGCCGCCGAACAGGCCGATCTTGCCTCCCTTGACGAACGGCGCGATCAGATCGATCACCTTGATGCCGGTCTCGAATACCTCGGTCTTGGGCTCGAGGTCGACGAACTTCGGGCTCTCGCGGTGGATGGGCCACCGCTCCGCGTCGGCCGGAATCGGGTCGCCTTCGTCCACTGGCTCGCCCAGCACGTTGAGGATCCGCCCCAGCGCCGCCTGACCGACGGGCACCGTGATCGGCTTGCCCGTATCAAGGGCATCCATGCCTCGCACCACCCCGTCGGTCGAGCTCATCGCCACCGCGCGCACCTGGTTCCGTCCGATGTGCTGTTGCACCTCGGCGGTCAGGTGGATCGGCGGCCCCCCCGGCCCCCCGTTGCCCGGGGAGTCGATCACGAGTGCGTTCAAGAGCTCAGGCAACCGCTCCGGCTCGAACTCGACGTCGAGCACGGGGCCGATGACTTGCACGATTTTGCCGACGTTCTGCTTCGACTCGCCAGCGCGCGTTTGTGCCTTTGCCTGTTTCCGTGTCGCCATCTGAGCTCCTCAGTCGGTTAGACGGTTAGCTGGTTAGACGGCTAGGCGGGGTCACTAACCGCCTAACCGTCTAGCCGCCTAGCCTCAGCCTTTCAACGCTTCCGCTCCGCCCACGATCTCCGCCAGCTCTTGGGTAATCTGCGTTTGACGGGCGCGGTTATACGTGCGCTGCAGAATGTCGAGCATGTCGCCAGCATTGTCCGTCGCGCTCTTCATCGCCGTCCGCTGCGCCCCGTAGAAGGCCGCGGCGGTCTCGACCAGGGCCCGGTACAGCTGATTGCGAACGTAGAGCGGCAGCAGTTGCTCGAGGATCGCCTCGGCGGACGGTTTGAGAATGTAGTTGACCGACCTCTCCCGACCTTTACCACCCTCTGCCGACCGGGGTGGCGTCACCGGCAGAATGCGAAGAACCGTAGGGGGGGTGGCCACGGCGCTCTTGAACTGCGGAAACACGACCTCGACGGCGTCCAAGGCTTCCGACTCGAATTGTGTCATCAGCGGAGTGACGACTTCGGCCGCGTGCGTCGCCGTGGGCTTGTCGCCGATGTCGGTGCGCTGCGACACGATCGGTCGCTTCGCAAACTTGAAATAGGTGATCCCTTTCTTGCCGATCAAGTGCAGATCGACGGCCGCTCCTTCGGACTCGAGCTGCTCGATACGCCGCCGCCCTTCGCGGATCAGGTTCGCGTTGAACGCACCGCATAAGCCGCGGTTGGACGTGATCACCACGAGCGCGACGCGACGGATGCCACCGGCGGGCTGGCGTAGCAACGGAAACCGTTCGGCTAGCTCGGGGGCGTACAGGTCGCCGATCACCCCCGCGAGGGCCGCGGCGTAGGGCCGCGCGGCCACCACGCGGTCCTGGGCGCGCTTGAGCTTCGACGTGGCCACGAGCTCCATCGTCTTCGTGATCTTGCGCGTGCTCTGGACCGATTTGATCCGCCGGCGGAGCTCCCGGGGCTTGGCCATCAGCGCGCGAGCTGCTTGTAGGCCTCGATCGCCGCCTTGAGCCGGGCCGAGAGCTCGTCGTTCAGCACCTTGCGGGTGCGGATCTCCTCGCCGATCTGGGGGTGCTCGGCGGCCATGAAGTCGTGGAAGCCTTGCTGCCAGTCGTGTATCGCCTCCACGGGAACGTCGTCCAACAGCCCGTTCGTCACGGCGAAGATGATCATCACTTGCTGCTCGACCGGCATCGGGTGGTACTGGGGCTGCTTCAACACCTCCACCACGCGTTCGCCGCGGGCGAGCTGCTTCTGTGTCGCCTGGTCGAGCTCCGAGCCGAACTGCGCGAACGCCTCGAGCTCTCGGTACTGCGCCAGGTCGAGGCGCAGCCGGCCCGCCACCTGCTTCATCGCCTTGATCTGCGCGTTGCCACCCACGCGGGATACCGAAATGCCCGGGTTGATGGCTGGGCGCACGTTCGAGAAGAACAGATCGGTCTCGAGAAAGATCTGCCCGTCGGTGATCGAGATGACGTTGGTGGGGATGTAGGCGGACACGTCCCCCGCCTGCGTCTCGATCACGGGAAGCGCCGTCAAGGATCCGCCACCCATCTCGTTGGACAGCTTGGCCGCGCGCTCCAGAAGACGGCTGTGCAGGTAAAACACGTCCCCCGGATAGGCCTCGCGGCCGGGCGGACGCCGCAGCACGAGGGACAGCTGGCGATACGCGGCGGCCTGTTTGGAGAGGTCGTCGTACACGCACAGGGTCGGCTTCTTCTCGTCGTACATGAAGTACTCGGCGAGCGCGCACCCTGAGAACGGCGCGACGTACTGCATCGGAGCCGGCTCGGAGGCCGAGGCGACGACCACGATGGTGTAGTCCATGGCGCCGTGCTCTTTGAGGCGCTCGACCACGGCCGCCACCGTGGAGTTCTTCTGGCCGATCGCTATGTAGACGCAGATCACTCCCTGGCCCTTCTGGTTGATGATCGTGTCGATCGCGATCGCCGTCTTGCCCGTCCCCCGGTCGCCGATGATCAACTCGCGCTGCCCGCGGCCAATCGGGATCATCGAATCGATCGCTTTGATCCCCGTCTGGAGCGGCTCCTTGACGGGCTGCCGCTTGATGATGCCGGGTGCGACGATGTCGACCTTGCGGGTCTTGGTCGTGTGGATCGGGCCGAGGCCATCCACCGGACGGCCCAGCGCGTCGACGACACGGCCCACCAGGGCCGGTCCCACCGGCACGTCCAGCACCCGGCCCGTGCGCCGCACCTCGTCCCCCTCGCGCAGCACGAGATAGTCGCCGAAGATCACTGCGCCGATGTTGTCCTCTTCGAGGTTGAGCGCCTGTCCGGTCACCTTGTCGCCGGTATGCGAGGAGGTGAACTCCAGCATTTCGCCGGCCATTGCGGAGGTGAGGCCGTAGATACGCGCGATGCCGTCCTTTACCTCGAGCACCGTGCCTACCTCGCGGACGTCGATCTCGGCGAGATCGGCCGCCTGGATTTCCTTGAGCAGGATCTCTTTCAGCTCGCCGGGCCGGAGAATCGAATCGGTTGCCATTTGGAAGCCGGTTAGGAGTTTGTGAAAGTTATCACAAGCGTGCGGAATGCGGAATGCGGAGTGCGGAATGGCCCGTACAAGCGTCCAACACTCCGCACTGCCTCACACTCGCGATCGTGTCCTTCCTCTAATGAACCGGGTCAGCACGCCCCGGGCGCCTACCAGCCGCAGCTCCTGTGGCGTCGTTCCCGCCACCCGACGCACCGCGCCCGCGAGGTGACTGGTCGACGCGTATCCCAGGATGCGGACGACCGCGCGCACCGTGTAGCCGGGATTGCCGAGGAGGTCGGCCGCGCAGGCGGCGCGAGCCAGGTCGATCACGCGCTTCAAGTTGGGCGCGCCCCCCGCGGCGAACTGGCGGGACAGGTGCTCCCGGGTCACGCGGAGCGCGGCCGCGACGTGGCCGGTCTGTGTGGGGAAGTCGACGCGACGGAGGACCTCCTCCCACGCGGCGAGCTGGAGGCGGTCGGTGAGGCGCAGGAGCTTCGGTGCGTCGGCGAGCGCTTCGCGCCTAGCCACCTGTGCCGTTCGCGCCGCGATCCACTCGCCGGCGACGGCATTGTCCACGCCTTCCACGAGCACGCCGGCGAATCCAGCCGCATGACATTTGGCGAGCAACGGGCCGTCGTCGGGGCGAAGCGGTGACAGCACGAACATGGGGATCCGCGGAAACCGGGACGGCAGAGCGAGCGCCGCCGCGGGGTCGCCTTTCACGTCGAGAACGACGGCGTCCACGAGCCGCTGGTACAACAAGCGCTCGACCGCCGCGACGGAGCGACACAAGCGCACGCTTCCAGCACCCCGAGGGTACCCGCGCTTCACGGCCCGTCGCGGCTCGGCTCGCGGGTGAAACACCGGGACCACCGTCATCCTCCGCCCCCACCCGGAACCCCTGGCGCCAGGGTCTGCACCATCCCCGTTGCCTGCTCGAGCACTGCGCGGGCGTTGTCGTACGAAATGGTGCGACGGGCCTCCTCGGCGCCAAACCAGGCGCAATCCGTGATGCCCTCTTCGGTCTGGGGGACGGGCTCGCCCTGCTTCGATTCGAACAGGAAGAAGTGGCAATACTTGTGGATCGTCTTGCCGCGGAACCGAAAATACCAGTCGATCACACGGATCGGGCCGTGGAGCACCAGGTCGGAGAGGCCGGTCTCCTCCGCCACCTCGCGGCGAGCCGCGTCCGCCGGGGGCTCCCCTGTCTTGAGGTGACCCTTGGGGAATCCCCAGTTGCGGTAGGAGTCCCGGATGAGGAGGAAGCGCGGCTCGCCGTCCGTGCCGCGCCGAAACACCACCCCGCCGGCCGACGTCTCGCGCTGGGCGCGCCGCTGCTTGCGCTTCATGTGAGCCAATGCGGAGTGCGGAATGCGGAGTGCGGAACAGGTCGTGCCATCGTCGATGCGCAGGGCCGGGCGTCCGGGATCGAACTCCCCCGGCAACTCCGCATTCCACACTCCGCATTCCGCACTGGGTTCTAGAACACGCTGAACGAGAAGTACTTCCGCGGGTTTGCCTGGATGTCGGACATGAGCTGTCGCAGCTGGATCATCGTGAGCGTTGTCTCGCGGTACAGGGTCGAGTCCGACACGAGGAGACCCAGGGTGCCGCTGCGATTCGCGATCCGGGACATCACACTGTCCGCGGACGTAAGGACCCGCACCAGGCTCTCCTGATTCTTGTGCGCGGCGTCGAGCAGGTCGCGGAAATCCTGTGACGCCGACTTCAGGTTGGCGCTGGTGGTCGCGGAATTATTGAGGATCGTCGCGAGCTGCCCCTGGTTGGTGGCCGAGTCCACGCGACCCAGCGTCGACTGCACCTGGGTCGCCGCTTTGGCCATGGCGTCCGAGCCCTGGCGCAGGTTGGTCCCGACCGAGCCGATCACGTCCGCCTGCTCGTTGGTGACCTGAACGAGTCGGTCCGCGATGCGCCCGAAGTCCTTGATCGACCGCCGGAGCTCGTTCACCGCCTCGGAATCGAACGCGGTCTGGATGCGGTTCGACACCGTCGCGATGTCCGTGGCGATGCGGCTGGCCTGGGCGGTCAGCTGGCCGATGTCGGGGAGCGTCGCGCCCGGCCACTTGCCGCCACCCGCCGCCTGCGCCTCGGCGATCGCTTGCTTGATGTTCGGGTCATTCGGCAACTGGTCGAGGGGCACCAGCGAAGCCGCCCACTCGCCGAAGAGCGAGGCCGATGCGGCGATCACGGCTGGATGAGAAGGGGGCTGCGTGCCGGCGTAGATCTTCAGCTCCGCGTCGACCCAGTTTCCGCTGACCAGCCGGATGCCCTCCACCCGGCCGATGCGGACGCCGCGCAGGACCACCGGGTCGCCGACGTTCAAGCCCCCCACCGTACGGAACCGGGCCGTGTAGACCGCTTCCGTCCGCCCGATGTGCGCCCCGGAGAGCCACAGCGCTCCCCCCACCACGACCACGAAGGCCGCGATGACGACGATGCCGACGGCGAACTCGTTCTCGCGCTTCACGCGGGGCGACCCTCGATAAACTGCCGCACGACAGGATCCTCCGTTTCCTGAATTTCCGCCACGGTTCCCACTTGGCGGACTTTGCCCTCGTACAACATGGCGATGCGGTCCCCGACTGTGTAGGCGCTGCGCATGTCGTGGGTCACCACGACGCCGGTCACACCCAGGTGTTCGCGGGTCCGCACCATGAGCTGATCGATCACGGCCGAGGTCACGGGGTCGAGGCCCGTGGTCGGCTCGTCGTACAGGATGTAGCGAGGCCGGAGCGCGATGGCCCGTGCGATCCCGACCCGCTTGCGCATGCCTCCCGACAGCTCGGCCGGGTATGTGCCCTCGGCACCCGTCAGGTCCACGAGTGCCAGCGCTTCGTGGACCCGCTCCGCGATCTCGTCCTCCGTCAGGTCGCGGCGCCGGAGCCCCAGGGCGACGTTGTCGAACACCGACATCGAATCGAACAGCGCGGCGAACTGGAACACGAACCCGATTTCCCGCCGCAGCGCGGTCAACGCATCGCGCTCGAGCGTGGAGACGGCCCGCCCGTCAACGATGACGTCCCCGGCATCGGGCTGCAACAACCCCACCACATGCTTCAACGCGACGCTCTTCCCGGTCCCCGAGTAGCCGATGATCACCATCGTCTCCGCGTCGGGCACGAGGAGCGTGAAGCCCATGAGCACCGGCTTCGCGCCGAAGGTCTTGTGCAGGTCCTGGAACTGGATCACCGGAGCAGCACCAGGGCCCAGAACGCGTCGAGCACGAGGAGCAAGACGGCCGAGTAGACGACGGCGCGTGTGGTGCTCGCCCCCACGCCCTCTGCGCCGCCGCGCGTATTGAGCCCGACGATGCAGCCGACGAGCGTGATCGTGAAACCGAAGGTCGCGCTCTTGAACAACCCGAACCAGGTGTCCTTGAAGAGATAAAACAGCTTCAGGCCTTTCAGGAATTCCTGGGTCGACAGGTCGAGTAGAGCGAGACTCGCGAGCCAGCCGGTGATGATCCCGGTCAGAATGGCGAGGGCGACGATGACGGGAAACATCAACGTGCCGGCGAGGACGCGCGGGAGGACGAGAAAGCTCTGGGGATCGTATGCCAGGGTCTCGAGCGCGTCCACCTGCTCGGTGACCCGCATCGTGCCGATCTCGGCGGCCATGCTCGCGCCGACGCGCCCCGCGAGCGCCAGTCCGGCCAGGACGGGGCCCAGCTCCAGCATCATCGTCTTGCCCACGAGCGTGCCGACGAAGTAGAGCGGCACGGTGTTCTTGAAGGTGTAGGACGCCTGGAGGGCGAGCACGACGCCCGTGAACGCGGCGATGAACAGCGCCACCGGAAGCGAGTCGACGCCCACGCGCCGGAGCTGCACGAGGGTCAGCCGACCCCACACGGCGACGTCCGGGACGGCCCGTGCCAGGTCCCGCATGAAGTGGCCGAAGCGGCCGACGGCTTTGACGGCGTCGACGGCTCTTCGGCCGATCATTTCAATCACGGCTGAAAAGCTAGTGCGGACAGTGAACGGGGGCAAAGACGCACAGACGCATAGGGGAGAACAGCACGAGTGGCCAGAGGAGGGCCCCTGGCCACTGTCGACTGTCAACCGCTGTGCGTCTGCTGCGTCTGTGCGTCTAGCCTATCATGCGGCGAAGCTCGCGAGTGCCTTCCCGACGTCGCCATCACGCAGCCGCTTGAGCGCCCGATCCCGCAGCTGCCGCACGCGCTCGCGCGTGACGCCCAGCATGCCGCCGATCTCTTCGAGCGTGTGCTCACGACCACCGTCGAGGCCGAAGTACAGGCGCAGCACCTTGGCATCGCGGCGCTGCAGTGTGGAGAGCGCCTGCTCGATCTCGTCGGACAGGAACCGGTCCATCGCCTGGTCTTCCGTATCCGGCAGGTCCTCGGCGATGAAGCGCTCGATGAGCGAGCGGTCGCCGTCCGGATCGAGCGGCGCGTCGAGCCGCACGTCGCCCGTGTTCAGGGCGGCGAGCGACTGCACCACCTCGAGCGACAGCTTCGTCGCGTCGGAGATCTCCTCGGGCGTGGGCTCCCGCCGCAGCGTCTGGCGCAGGAACTCGGCGGTGCGCACGATGCGGGAAAGGTCGGCGGTGCGGTTCAGCGGTACCCGCACCGTCCGTCCCTGACGCGCCAGCGCCGCGAGGATCGCCTGACGGATCCACCACACGGCGTAGGAGATGAACTTCACCCCCTGGTCCGGGTCGAACTTGCGGGCGGCCGTGAGCAGCCCGACGTTGCCCTCGCCGATGAGATCGGTGAGGGGCAGGCCCCGGTTCTGGTACTTCTTGGCGACGGAGATCACGAAGCGCAGGTTGCGCTTGACGAGCTCCTGCATGGCGTCCTGATCCCCGGCGCGCACCTTACGGGCGAGCGCGATCTCCTCCTTTTGCGTGAGGAGGGGGGTCTTGGACACCTCGTGGAGGTACTGATCGAGGATGTCCCGCTCGTGCTCGTGGGTCCCGAGGCCGGCGAGCAGACCCCGGCGCCGCCCGCGCTTCTTGGCGGGCTTCGCCTTCGCCTCGGCCGGCGCGGTTGCGACGGCTGTCGCACCCGGGCGAGGCTTCGCCCGCGCGGGGGCGATGGGCTTCTTCCGTCGGGCTTGCTTGGCCATGTTCGATGGTCTCGGGAAAAACACCCTGTGATACGCGGCACAGAGCGAAAAGTTCGTTTTTGAGCGCAAAATCGCTTGACAGCGCTATAACGTCCGGATAAGATGCCGTGTTCCCGCCGGAACGTGTTTTGCGGGGCCCAATATAAGGGGGGCGTAGCTCAGTTGGGAGAGCGCGTGAATGGCATTCACGAGGTCAGGGGTTCGATCCCCCTCGCCTCCATCGAGCAGGTTGGGAGGCGGGATGGTGGGCCGGGCCGCTGGGCGATTACATTTGCAGCGCACGCGGGAATAGCTCAGTTGGTAGAGCACAACCTTGCCAAGGTTGGGGTCGCGGGTTCGAGTCCCGTTTCCCGCTCTGCCAGTCGGACGGTTGGACGGTCGGACCGTCGGACAGTGAGGCGAGAGCAACAAGCGACGCGGGGTGGAGCAGTCTGGTAGCTCGCCGGGCTCATAACCCGGAGGTCGTGGGTTCAAATCCCACCCCCGCTACTGAAGCTAGACGCACAGGGAACGGTAACAGACTTAGCAGACGCACAGGGGAGAACAGCGAGGCGTTCGTAAGCCCGCCTTCCGGTCCAATTCACTGTTCACCACTGCCGCATCTGTGCGTCTGTCTCTGCTCTCGGTGCGTCTAGTCGTTTAGCGGGCGGTTAGCTCAGTTGGTTAGAGCGCCACGTTGACATCGTGGAGGTCACTAGTTCGAGTCTAGTACCGCCCACTAAGGCTCGAGAACAGGAGGGAGTAAGAGACGCAGCAGACGCACAGGGGAGAACAGCAGCGAGCCGTCAGACAGGCCTGCCCGTCACCTATTTACTGTTCACCCCCGCTGCGTCTGTGCGTCTGTTACTGTTCTCTGTCACCGAGCTTTGCGCGCCCATAGCTCAACTGGATAGAGCGCTTGACTACGGATCAAGAGGTTCCGGGTTCGACTCCTGGTGGGCGCATTAGGCTAGACGCACAGACGCACCAGACGCACAGGGGAGAACAGGGATAGAGACAGCAGGTTACAGGGGTCAACTGTTCACTTCTGCTGCGTCTGTGCATCTGTTAGTGCTCACTGCCGTCTAGCCTCACAGCGGGGCGTAGCGCAGCCCGGTTAGCGCGCCTGGTTCGGGACCAGGAGGTCGGTGGTTCAAATCCACTCGCCCCGACTGAGACCAAATGCTCGATCGCCAGTAGGGGATCGAGCATTCTTGCTTCGACAGGCCTTCCCTAATTGGTGCCCCCTAATTGTCTACACAATCACTAGACAAACAAGCGATCACCGCGGCTCCGACCACGGCTGTGGAGAGGCCGAGGAACAGCCCGACCGTCTTGCCAGCACTGACCCTCCGGGTCGCAACCTGCGTGACGTCCGAGACCGCGATGGTGGATTGTACGCCGTAGTGGACCCCCACGACGCTGTCGCCCACGGCGATTCGCGGCTCGTCGAGAACGACGCGCGAGCCGTCGGTCCGGGTCAGACGTATGGTTCTGAGGTGCTGGGTGGAGATCAGCTGCAGCGGACTCGCTTGCTCTTCAACGTGCCAGGTCATACACGCGGGGAGATAGCAAAGCAATAGTGCGCAGGCGATTCGTGGGCGAAGCATGGTGGAGTCCCCCTTTGGCCACCATAGTAGACCCCGGACCTAGGGATGGTTAGGGGTCCGACGCCGCGATACTCAAGAGGTCTTTGTTTGCGCCTGGAGGGGATGCAGATTTCGCCGGTAGTTCTCGCGCCAGTAGCTCAGCTGGATAGAGCGTCGGCCTCCGGAGCCGAAGGTCCCGCGTTCGAATCGCGGCTGGCGCATCCGCTTCAGTCCGGGCGCCGGGGGTGTCCCCGTAGACCCGCTGTCGCCTCCTCGATCCGGACGATGTAGTCTCGAATGATCTCTCCCGACCGGCGTTGTGGCACGACGTAATGTCGATCGTCGGGCTTCGAGCTCTTCAGATCGTCCACCATCAGATCACCGCCGTGCCGCTCGACGGCCGCCTCGAACCGCTCCACCGCCTCGAGCAGGGCCACCAGATGGTCCGGATTCTCGTCGCTCCCGACGCTGATGCCGCGGCCCTTCAGCCGAGTGATCGTCTCCTGCACGACAGCGCGACGCTCCTCCGACCGATGGGGATCGAGCGCGCCCTCGAGCTCCTCGTAGTCATCCCTGGCAGGCATGCGGACCCTCCTTATTGGACGCTAAGTTTGTCCCGTTAGCGCCACTGACGCTATCCCAGGTTCCCGAACCGATGATCCATTCGCTGATCGCGTTCACGCTCGCCGCCGGTCTCCTGACCATCACGCCCGGCCTCGATACGGCCCTCGTGTTGCGGACCGCCGCCGTGGAAGGCCCGCGCCGCGCCATGCTCGCGGGGGCGGGCATTTGCCTCGGGTGTCTCACGTGGGGACTGGCAACCGCAGTCGGGTTGGGCGCATTGCTGAATGTCTCGCGCCTCGCCTACGGCGTCCTGCGACTCGCCGGGGCGTGTTACCTCATCGCCCTCGGCGTCCGAATGCTCCTGCGCGCGCCACATCGCATCGCGGTGTGGGCCGAGCCGTCCGATCATGCCGGACGCTGGTTCACCCGCGGCTTCCTGACCAACCTCCTGAACCCGAAGGTAGGCGTCTTCTACGTGACGTTCCTGCCCCAATTCGTGCCGGCCGGCGTGAGCGTCACGTGGTTCAGCATGCTCCTGGCCGGCATTCACGCGACGGAAGGAATCCTCTGGTTCGCGCTCCTGACGCTGGCCACGCGGCCGCTCGGCACCTGGATCGAACGCCCGGGGGTAGCGCGGACGATCGACCGGGCGACGGGCGTGATGCTCGTGGGGTTCGGCCTCGGGTTGCTCGCGGAACGACGGACCTAGAACCCCAGCGCCAGCCCCACGCGCGCTACCGTTTCCTGAATGGGCGCGTCGATCTCTCCCGTACCGCCAGGATTGGTCTTGCGATTGATCCGCTGAAATGCATAGGCCGCCGTCCCGTGCAGCCGCCCTGCGAGGCGCACGTCCAGGCCCAGCCCCAGATCGAGCGAGAAGGACGCACTCCCGCCGCCCGAGAACTTCGGCGCCGCCAGGTAGTCCGCGCGGAACAACACCGTGGCCCCGGGGCCGATCTCGTAGAACGAGCGCGCACCGACCCGCACAGCGCCCACCGATTGCGCATCCAGCTCGGGATCCGCGCTGCGCCGCACCACGCCCACTTCGAGGCTCGCATAGGACGCCAGGTCGTAGGCGACCCAGGCATCCACCTGCGTCGCCGTGAAGCCCGTCGTCGCCGCGCTGCCATCGGTCGTGTCGAGCTTCACGCGGGTGACCGCTGCCTCCGCTGAAAGTTTGTGGAACCGCACAGACATCGCGCCGCCAAACCCGATGCCGGAGTAGCGGAGGCGGGACACGACCTCGCGATAGCTCGCGAGTACGACCTGTGGCCCGATCGTGATCTCTTGAGCCGGCGCGGCTCCGCCCCCCAGCGCCAGCACCGCGGCTGCAACGGCGGTCGCTCTCACCTCGCCCCCCCCGCAGCCGGCTTTGGCAGGGGCACGATGGTCAACTGCACCTGCTGGCGAAGTGCCACATTCTCTTTCGTGATCTCCTGGTTCCGGCGGGCGATCTGGTCGCGCAGGAGGTGATTGTAGAGGATGTTGGCCGACGCCGGGCGCGGCGCGGGCTTTCGGAGGGTCATGACGAAGCCGGTGACGAGGGCCGCTCCGCCCACGACCGCGAGCTCCCGCTTGGAGCCCGAGCCCAGGCTCGAGCTCTCGAGGCCTAACGTCCCCACGAGCGCACCGCCAGTAAAGAGGAAAGCGAGGCCCAGCGGCCGCCAGCTCTGTGGCGGCACCTCGGTCTCCGGCAGGGACTGATAGCCCGGCAAACTCGTGAGGTGAGTCAAGGTGTCCACCAGTCCGTGACTCAGGCGAACGGCTTGTGACGCGGAAAAGGCGTTCTGGCCGAGCCGGGCGTCGACGACCACGGTGTAGCTGCCGGCTGGGACGGGGTCGCCGTTCGCCAGGCGCGCGGGCCACGTCAGGTTCACCTGCCCGTTCCACGCGCCGGAATCGATGAGAAAGCTGCCATCGCTCCCCACCGCGCGCGTCACCACGCGCGCCGGCTGCGTCACCGTGAAACGGATCGGGAGGGCACCCTGACCGCCGACAAAGCTCGTGCTATCGATCCGCAGCTGGCGAACGAGCAACACCTGACGGAGCGCCACGTCGAACGCGCTGTAGGCCTTCGGTGAGACGCGGTTCGGATCGAGCTGTCGCTCGGGATCGAGCAGCACGACCTGCTTGAACGCGTCCACCGCCTTGAGGATCGAGTCCATGGCGCCGTAGGTGAAACCCAGTAGCTCGTAGGCGCGCGCGCGCTCGGGCCCCGTCAGCCGCTCGCGTAACGCCGCCGGCGCGAGCGTGAGCACCTGACGATACTCGAGGTTGTCGTACGCTTGCTGCGCCCGTCGCAGGGTCGCGTTCTGGACGGCCTGCGCGCCCAGGAGCACCGGAGCGAGGAGGGTGAATCCCGCGAGCTGATGGGCACGGATCATGGGGGGGGGATCACTCAGGGAGCAGGGTGTACCGCTTGCGGACCACGTTGCTCGCGTCCACTTGCACCGCTTCCGTCACCGTCTTGAAGCCCGCGTGCTCGATGCGCAGCGTGTGTCGGCCGGGCTTGACCGCATACTCCACGACCGGCGTCTGACCGACGTCGACGCCGTCGATGTAGACCTCGCCGAACGGATCGGCCGCGATCGTCAAGAACCCCTGGGCTTCAGCCGCGGGGGCGGGGGCGGGGGCGACTTGTCGCGACTTGGGCTTCGCCGTCGGAGCGGAGGGCGGCGCGGCCGGCGGGCTTGGCTGCGCCGGGACCCGAACCGTGTCCTGAATGCGGACAGTGTCGACAGTGGGACCGGGCCGCGTCACGGAGGGTAGCGCTCCCCGCTCCGCGCTCCCCCGGCCCAGAAGGAGATATCCCCCGACACCCGCGGCGACCACCACGAGCCCGACGACGGCCGGCGTGCGTGACCTCCGTGTCTTCCCGCGGGGCAACGGCGTCGTCGGCGCACCGGTGATCTCGGTGGGCGCATCGGCCGCGGCGCGGGGGACGCGGGGGCGCGGTCGCGGGGCGCTCCGGCCTTTCACAGGCGCCGCGACCGGCTGCTCGGGCCAGACGGCGGTCGCGAACTCTTCCATGGTCGGGAAGCGCTGATCCGGCTCCTTGGAGAGGGCGCGCGAGATGGCGACCGCGAGGAATCCAGGGATGCCCGGACGCTTGGCGCTGGCGAGCGGCGGCGGCTCGTAGATGTGCTTGTAAATGATGGTGTGCACCGAGTCGCCGTTGAACGGCAGCTCCGCGGTGATCATGCGGTAGCCCACCACGCCGAGCGAGTACTGATCGGCGCGCCCGTCCACCGGGGCGCCCTTGCCCTGCTCCGGCGCCATGTAGTGGGGTGTGCCGATGATCATGCCGGTAGCGGTGAAGCCGGTCGCGGCCTGCAGCGCCTTCGAGATGCCGAAGTCGGTGAGCATCACGCGGCCGTCGTGATCGAACATGATGTTGGCGGGCTTCACGTCGCGGTGCACCACACCCCGCTGGTGCGCGTGGCCGATGGCACACGCGGCCTCCCAGAGGATTCGCTGGATCTCGGGCACCGGGAGCGGCTCTTTCTTTTCTAGCAGATCCTCGAGCGACGTGCCCGAGATGTACTTCATGACGAAGTAGTTGAGCCCGCCTTCGCTCTCGACGCGATAGATCGGGATGATGTTCGGGTGGTCGAGCTTGGCCGCGGTCTTCGCTTCTTGCTGGAAGCGCCGCACCACCTGCTCGTCCTGAGCGACGTCGGGCGGAAGCACCTTGATCGCAACCTCGCGCTCGAGCGTCAAGTCGTGCGCCAGGAAGACCGCCCCCATCCCTCCCTTCCCCAACAGCTTCTCGATCCGGTACTTGCCTTCGACGATCCGCTGGAGCCGCTCGCGCACGACGTCGATGCTGCTCGTGCTCGTGGGCCCGTCGCCGCCCGAGACATCGGCGCCGCAGGACAGACAGAATCGGCTGTTCTCGGGAATCGGCGTGTGGCAGCGGAAGCACGCGATGGCGCCGTTGGTCATCGGCGACTTGGCACTAGGCGCTCGGTCGACGGCACGCGGCCACGCTTGTGGCGGGATGTCGGGGCCACGCGTGCCGCCAGCGGCGGCGAGGGGAACGCGTTGTTGCAGAAGGGCGTGCCCACCACCGGCACCGTTCCGACGCACACCTCGTACATCGTTGCCGTGCCCGCGAAATCGACCACAGTGACGTAATAGTCGCCCGTGGTCGTGACCGTGGTCGTGAGGTTCGCATCCGAGCCGGTGCTCGTGTCCGCGACCACTACCTTCATGACCGTGTCGCCGGACTGTGGAACCTTCAGCACATATAGATCCAGATCCTTGAGCGAGTCCGGGTGCACACCCGGCAAGGCGTGGAGGCGAAACTGGTAGGTGGTGCCGAGCAGCCCGCTGGCCGTGAGATGCACGCGTAGCCAATCCACGTCGTGAGGATTCTCGATCGCTAGCGTATCCCTGAAGGGCGGCTGAAGCGTGTCCCGCAGGTCCGCGGCGTTGCAGGAGTTGTCGTCCTCGTGGGCGTCGGCCGGAAGCTCGCTCTGGTACCCCGCCACGACCGCGAGGCCATACCGTCCCGCGGCGGTATAGATGGCGACGCCGTCGAGCGAACCTGCCGGCAGATTCTTGAAGGCGACGATCGTCGAATCCCCCACACCCTCCGACGGCGAGAATCTCGCGCCGTGGCAGTCGTGCGAGCCTGGGCCGAACGTCCAGGAGTCGTGCCCGATGACGAAGTTTTGCGCTCCGCTATTCCAACCGAGGGAATCGGTGAGGAAGGTGAGAAATGTGCCGGCGATCTGCGGAGCCGTGAGGGTGATGGTGAGATCCCGCGTCTCGGCTTGGGTGAAATGATACCAGTCCACTCCCGTCTTCTCGCCGCGCTTCAGGCGTTCGAAGGCAAGCGCCGGATTGAAGAAAACGAGCGCCGGCACGGCGGCGAAGGGCGGCGGCGCATCCAGATCGATCGGGGCCGGGATCGTGTCGTCGGGCTCATAGATGTCACGCTCGACGACCTTGGTCGTTTCCCCGCGCACAAAGCCGAACACTCCGTTGCCGTTGTAGATCCCGAGAATGATGAGGGAATCGGTGCGGGCGGGAAACGGCACCCAGTAGCGGCGCCGCTGGGTGCCCTCGGCGTACGCCGTGTCCGCAAAAGGATTCGGGATGAGCGCCGCACTGTCCAGCGTCGCCACGCGAATTGAGTCGACGCCGACGCCATACACTGACAAGAACTCCCCGTATCGAACCGTTCGGGGACGGATGCTGTCGACCTCGATCGGCGCCGAGACCCGGAGGGTGTCGGCGGCGGCGACTTGACCCTTGTCGAAGTTCGACGCGGCCGCCCGGATCACCGTCGTCCCGGAAGCGATCCCGACGATCTTTCCTGTGTTATCGACGGTGGCGGCGTTCGCGTTGCTCGACGACCAGGCGAAGACCACGTTGGGAATCGGCACCGAGTCGCCGGGCCCACGCACTTGCCACACGCGCGCCGTCGCGACGGTGTCATGGCCGCTGAACAGGATGTGTATAGGGGTAAGGCTCACGTGCACCGAGGAGTCGCGCTCGGTGGGGTAGATGCAAGTGATGACGGTTACAGAACTGAACGCCAGCGCCAACGCGGCCAGGCCGCGACGGGGTCTCATGCGCTCGTAGTCCGGCGGAGTCGGCAGTCAATGTAATAAATCCCCTGCCTCGAGCCTTGACCGCCCTCACTTACAGCTTGCCGCGCCGCTTCAACTCCAGGTACTTGGCCACCACCGCTTGCGCCGCGCGGTCGGGGGGGACGTCGAGCACCAGGACGCCCGCGCGACGCATGTGCCCCAGGGCCTGCTCCCGCGCCCCGAGGAGCTCTTCCGCCGCCGCCTTTCGGAACGCGTCGTGCGCGACGGCCGGACGGAGGGCGGCGGCGTGCTCGAGCTCGGGGTTCTTGAGGGTGACGGCGAGCGGCAGGTGGCGCGGGCGCAGGCTCGCGACGTTCGCCACCAGCGCATCCGACGCGAACCGGTCGATCACGTCGGTAAAGAGGACGGTGAGCGCGCGTTTGCGGTTCCGCGCCGCGAGATAGCGGAACGCACCCGGATAGTCCGGCTCGACGAGGGTCGGCTCGACCACCGCGAGCACGTCGAGGACGCGCTTCAAGGCCATCCGGCCCCGCTGGGGGGCGACGAAGTGCTGTACCCCGTCGGCGAATGCCATGACGCCGACATTATCGTCGTGCTGTACCGCGGCGTACGCGAGCTCGAGCGCCGCCTGGACGACGTAGTCGAGCCGGGACACTCCGGCAATGTCGGCCGTGAGCAGGCGGCCCGTGTCGAGGACGAGCAGCACGTGCTGCCGCCGTTCGGCCTCGTATTGGCGGGTGATCACCTTGCGCCGCCGCGCGGTCGCTTTCCAGTCGATATGTCGCAGGTCGTCCCCCGGGACCCACTCCCGCAACGATTCGAAGAGCCGCCCTTCGCCAAGCTGCCGCAGCGGCGTGATGCCCGGCTCGCGTCGCCGCCGCGCCTGGGCCACGGCCGCGCGCAGCCGCAGAGGCACGAGGGGCGGATACACGGCCGCGTCCCACGGCAGCGGCAGGGTGCTGCGGCGCCGTCCGAGCCCGAGCGGGCCGAAGGTGTCGACGACGAACGCGCCTCCCTGCTCCCGACCTCGACGCACCGGCACGACCGGAAGGGTTTCACGGGTCTCGCCGAGCCGAGGCACCGAGATCCGGCGCGCGACCTGCGTGCCACCGAGCAGATCCGGGCGCACTTCACGCAGGCCGAGCCGCGCCGTGCGGGCTGTGCCGTTCACCCAGCGGTACGTCACCTCGGCCGCGCGACCCACGGAGAACCCCGGGGGGGCGTCGCGAAACACAGCGACCGCCTTCCCTCGTTGGTCGAGTCGGGGCGCGAGTGCCGCGTCGGCCCAGACCGCCACGACGAGCGCCAGGTCGGCGAGCAACATGGCGTCGAGGCCATCCCTTCCCCCTGCCGCAAGCCCGAGCGCGGCGAACAGCGCGGCGATCACCAGCGAGCGACGGGTCCACAGCACCCCGGCAAGGACACCCACCAGAAACCACAGCGCCCAGAAGGCCAGCGCGACGAGGCAGTACAGCAGGACGTCGAACCCGATCACGCGGTCGGTACCTCGATCCGGTCGAGAACGGACTTGAGCGCGACATCGGGTGTGACGCCCTCGAGCTCGAGCTCCGGCGCCACGTTGACGCGATGTCGCAATACCGCGGGCGCCAGACGCTTCACGTCGTCGGGGATCACGTAGTCGCGCCCGTCCACGAGGGCGGCGGCGCGGGCGGCCTTCAGGAGCGCGACGCCCGCCCGGGGGCTGGCCCCGAGCGTGAGCGATGCGGCGTCGCGCGTCGCGCGGACGACCGACGTGACGTAGGCGGTGATTTGAGTCTCGGCCCGCACGGCGTCGACGGCGCCGCGCAGGCGCGCCAGACCGGCGGCGTCCGTCACGGGCGCCACGCCGTACGTGTCGGGACGGTCGGCCTCGAACCCGGCGACGGTGCGCGCCAGGATCCCCTGCTCGTGAGTCGCGTCGGGATACCCGACGAGGACTTTCATCATAAAGCGATCGAGCTCGGCCTCGGGCAGGGGGTACGTCCCCTCGAACTCGATCGGGTTCTGCGTGGCGAAGACGGCGAACGTCGCCGACAGGGGATGGCCCACGCCGTCCACCGTCACGACGCGCTCCTGCATCGCCTCGAGGAGCGCGGCCTGGGTCTTCGCGGGCGCGCGATTGATCTCGTCGGCGAGCACCAGGTCCGCGAAGATCGGGCCGGGCCGGAACGTGAAATCGTGCGACCCCGTGAGGATGCTCACGCCCGTGATGTCAGCGGGCATCAGGTCGGGCGTGAACTGGATACGCTGGAACTTGACGTCCAGCACCAGGGCGAGGGTCCGGACGAGCAGCGTCTTGGCCGTGCCGGGCACGCCTTCGAGCAGCACGTGGCCGCGGGCGAGCAGGCAAATCAGCACCTCGCGCGTCGCGGCCTCCTGACCCAGCACGACTCGTCGGAGTGTCTCTAGGATCCGGCGCGCGTCTTCGGCGGGCGAAGCTCCGTCCACACGTCCTCCACGGCTTGGGCGGCCGCGAGCGCCCGCTCGGGTCCGCCAGGTTGGTTCAAGATGCGCTGCAGGCGCCGCACCGCGTTCCGGCCGGCGGCGGTCGGCAGGGCGAGCTCCAGTGTGGAGAGCCATGACCGCTGCTCCCCGGGCGCCAGGACTCCCGTGCGGCCCAGCCGGCGCCGCAGGCTCGAGACCGTGAGAGCTACCGACGTGTCTACGCCGGCCGCTCCCTCGAGGCCGGCCGCGAGGGCCTCCAGATGCTCGATCGGTGAGCGGCGCCGGCGCTCGATGACCGCGCGCGCCGGACCGAACCGCACGCCGCCGAGCGCCAGCGCGATCAGGAGCACGGCGACGAGCTGCAGCAGGGCCCAGCCCCCCGGGGCGCGCAACAGCCAGCCAACGAGCTCTCGGGGGAGCGAGGCCGACCGGCCGAATCCTTGGTGATACTCGTCCCAGGCAAGCCGCCCCCGGCGCGGCGGGACGAGCAACGGCGTGAGGAACTCGGGGACGGTGGTCTCGCGCCACGTCCGGTTGCGGAAGTACCCCGCGTCGGCGACGAGCGTCACGCTCCCGCCCCCGCGGTAGCGAAGCCGTAACGCGGCGGGCCGGCCATCCGCGAGGCGGAGCAGCGTGTCCTGCGCGAGCGGAAGGAGCGTCTCGCATTGGCTGTTTTCGATGTCGCCTCCGCGGAGCCGGCGAGCAGCGTCCCGCTCGCCCTTCCCCGTCGACGGCGGTCGCAGATAGTTCGTGACGGCCGGGAGCGCGAGATTCCGTTCGGTCTCCACGACTCGAAAACTGTCCGTCTGCATGAAATCGAAGCGGTACGCCACCTCCCAGCCGACGCACCGGGTGATACCTCCGCCGGTATTCGCGGCGACCACCGCTCCGCCCTCCTTCACGAATCGCACGACTTGTGCGAGCTCCGCGCTCACGAGGGCCTGCGGCGGGTCGAGGATGGCCAGTGCGGCGGGGCGGCGCTCCGTGTCGGTGGCGAGATCGAAGAGCGGTGTCCGCCGTCGCTCTACCGGCACGCCCAGGCGGACGAGGACGTCGTACAAGGCGCGGCTGCCGTCGGGCCCACTGACCAGCGTGGACGCCCGAAAGTCCATGACCGGTGCTGGCCCGCCGGCGCGCCGGCCCGCCCAGATCGCGAGGGCGAGCACCGCGACCAGCAGCAGCACAAGCCCGATCTCAGCTTGACGCGACATGCTCGTGGAGGAGGTCGGCCTGCGTCGCGAAGGCGCGGTACATCTGCTCGTCGCATGGCGTGGCGCCGAACAAGTGGCCGTATAGGCGTGCCACGAGCTCGCCCAGCGTGGCCCGGCCGGTGGCGTCGAGCCGTGCCTCGCCCACGTACTCGGCGGGGGTCTTGGACGGGTGGAATTTGAGCGCCTCGTCGCGATCCAAGTCGAGCAGCATCGCGATGAAGCGGTGCGCGAGGGCTTCCGCGTACCGGCCCTCGCGCGCCAGCTGCTCCGCACGCTCCCGATGCGCGCGCGCGTCCTCGACCCGCAAGCCCGGCGTGCCCGCGACGCGCCCGGCCGTCTGCGTGGTGGGCCGCGTGATTCTCCAGACGACGTAGCCCATGTGCACGAGCACGGCCAGGAGCACCACAATCATCACGACCAGGAGGGCTTGGAAGGCCGCGGGGTGGCTCGACTCGGCCCTGCCGAGCCAGTCGAGGAACCGCCCGATCTGCACCCACAGCCATTCGATCGGGCTCCGCCCCGTCGCCCAGCGATACGTCGGCCGGGCGAACACTTCTGCGACTGCCCGGCGCACCGAGTCCGCTGGGATGCCCTGGGCGACGAGCGTCAGGACATCGGTCAGACGATCCCCAACTGTTGGCCCAGTACCTGGAGGTCGAACGCCTCACGACGGACCCGCAGGTCGTAATACATCAGCGTGATGACCGCCGCGATCGCGGGGGCGAGGATCACCGGCACGACCGTCGCGAGCGCCCCCAGGGCGATCGAGAGTCCGGGCATCGTGAGCCTGGTGATCACCACGGGGACCTGCATGACCCAGGCAGGGAGCACGTTGAACAGCAGAAAAGCAACGGCAGCCAACCCGAATACCTTGCCACGGAATCCGCGCGTGAGCTCCCAGGAGCGGCGGAAGGCGTCGAAGGCGCTCCCCAGCTCCTCGAGCACGAGGACCGGAGTGGTCAGGCCATAGCCGCAGAGCGCGTAGACCACGAACCACACGCCAGCCACGCCCGCCCCGATCATGAGGAGCACACCTACCGCGCCTAGTGTCTTGGCAAGCACCACCAGCACGCCAAACACGATCCCGACTGCCACCATACAAAGCAGGAGAATGACGAATTTCCCGAGCCCGACTCCTACCAGTCCCCACATCTTCGAAAGCCCGAGCGACAGCGCGTCCTGCAGCCGGGGTGTCCGGCCGAGATACGCGTCGGAGATGATGCGGACGGTGCCCGCCGTGAGCACCAGGCTGGCCAAGTAGTAGAAGATGGCGATCGGGAAGAACCAGGCGAGCATCGAAAGGGCCGCGGTCGGATCCTGGGTCCGGGTGAGGAACGCGCCCTGCCAGCGCGCCGAAGCGTACACCAGCAGGATGACGGGCACCGCGAGCACGACCGCGACCAGTTTGAAAAAAAGCCCGAAGTGCCGCCGGTACATCACCAAGGATCCGTCGAGGATCTCGCCGAAATTCATGGGCCGAATGTCTGCCATGGACGGACTCGCTCCTGGCACGGGGTCGCGATAAGATGTTGACATGCCCGCTCCCGCGCGAGAGCCGCCGCCCGCCGACACGTCACTCCGCCAGCTGTTCGGGATCGAAACCCCGGAGCACGTTGCGCTGCACGTCGATCTGGCCGGGCTTGGCTCCCGCGCCGCGGCGGGCATCGTCGATACGATCGTCGCGGGCCTCGGGATCCTCGTCCTGTTCTGGCTCCTCACGCTGCTCGTCGGCGTCCCGGGGCCGGGCGACGCGCTCGTGGGATGGGTGCTGGCGCTGGTCATCCTGCTCCTGGCGTTCGCGTTCCTCGGGTATTTCGTCGCGTTCGAGGCCTTGAACGGCGGGCGGACCGTGGGGAAGCAGATGCTCGGCATCCGCGTTGTCATGGACAGCGGTCATCCCCTGACCCCCACGGCGGCAGTAGTCCGCAGCCTGTTCCGGCTGCTCGACTGCTACTTCCCGCTGCTGCCGTTCCTCCCCGGGTTGGCCATGATCTTCCTCCATCGTCGCAACCAGCGCCTCGGTGACATCGTTGCCGGGACGATCGTCGTGCGCGACATTCCGCTGGACTGGGCGATGGCCCCCCCACCGGGACCGACCGCGGGAGCGGAGCCAGTGGAGACCGGGCCCCCGGAGCTCACGGACGAGGAATTTCGACTGCTGGACCAGTTCCTGGCCCGCGCGGCGGATCTCGAGCCGGGCGTCCAGACGCGTCTCGCGACCGAGTTGGCGCACCGCTTCCAGGACCGGATACCGCGCCGCACGGCCGACGCCGACACCTACCTCGCCGACATCTTCACCCAGGAGCAACGCAAGCGCCGCAGCCGGTTCGCCACGCGGGCGCGCACCGACGTCGCCGGCCGGACCACCGTCACGGCCGAGCGTTTCCTGGAGCGGAAGCGGGAGGCGTGGGCGCAGTTCCACACCCTGGCGACACAGGTCGAGCGGTCCGGGGTGAGTCACCTCCCCGAAGCGGAGATCCCCGCGTTCGCGGCCCGGTACCGCGAGGTGGCGGCCGACCTCGCGCGGGCACGCACGTATGGGGTCGACCCTCGCGTGATCGAGTATCTCGAGCGGGTCGTGAGCGCCGGGCACAACGCGCTCTACCGGGCCCGGGGTCGGCGCCGGGCTCCGGTGATCCGCTACCTCGTGCGTGATTTTCCGGCGAGCGTGGTGCGATCGTGGCCGTACGTGCTTACGGCGTTCCTGCTGTTCGCCATCCCCGCGGCGCTCGGCTATGCGCTGATCCGCACGCATCCCGAGCTCCAGGACGAGCTCACGTCACCAGAGATGGTGAGCCGGGCCCGGGAGGCCGCGGCACGTCAGGCGCAAGGGATCGGGTACGCGCAGTCGGCGCAAGAGGAGCTGCCGCTCATCGCCTCCGCCATCATCAGCAACAACATCAAGATCGGCTTCTGGGCGTTCGTCGGCGGCCTGGCGGGTGGGGTGCTGACGGCGTTCGTCCTGGTTCAGAACGGCCTGAGCCTCGGCGCCGGGTTCGGGCTGTTCGTGAACTACCATGCCGGCATGTATCTCGCCACGTTCGTGGCTGGTCACGGGATCCTCGAGCTGACGGCGATCTTCATTGCGGGGGGAGCCGGCCTTCGCGTGGCCGGGGCGCTCTTAGCCCCCGGCGACCGGACCCGTCGGGACGCCCTGATCGTGGAAGGGAGGATCGCCGCGCGGATGATCGGGGCGGTCGTCACCCTCCTCGCGATCGCCGGGACGATCGAAGGTTTGCTCTCGGCGAGCGATGCGCCCGCCGTCTACAAATTCGCGACGAGCGCGCTATCGGTGGTCTTCTTGTGCATGTACTTCGCCAGCGGCTGGACACAGCGGGGAGTGGGTGGCGCAGCGCCCATCAGACCGGCCTAGGGTCCCGAGCGCGATCCCAGCTGACTGCTCAAGACCTCGAGATCGAACCCTTCCTTGCGTACGCGGAGATCGTAGTAGAGCAACGTGAACACACAGGTGATGAGCGGATAGATGAGGAGACTCACGAGCGCGATCAGCACCGTGACCGTGGCATCCAGCCCGCCCGCGAGCGCGCCCGCCGCGGCCCCGAGGGCGCCCGCGCCCAAGACGACCACAAACAGGAGCGCGAACGACACGATCCACAGCACAAAGGCCTTGCCCTTGAAGCCCTTGGTCAAGTCCCACGAGCGGCCTAGCGCGTCCGCGGACGAGTTGAGCGGCTCGAGCGCCGCCACTTGCCCGGCCACCGAGTATCCGCAGAACACGATGATGCCGGGCACGACGAGCGCGAGGGTGGCGAGGAGCGTGACGATGCCGCTCAGGAACGTGGCGCCGAAGACCCGGCCGAGCTTCTCCACCCCGTACCGGAGGGCATCGCCCAATCGCGGTACGCCCCCCAGATAGGCGTCGGAGACCGCCCGGACGGTGGCACCCGTTACGAGCAGGGTCCCCACCGCGTTCAAAATCCGGATGATGAGCCCTCCCATGGGATCCACGCGGCCACCCGACGCCAGTTCGATGTACAGCTCGACGGCGGTGGGCACGCCCTGGCACACGACCGCGATGCCGAACAGCAGACCAAAGTGACGGCGCAACAGCACGAATGCGCCGTCGAGGATTTCGCCGGTGGACAGAGGTCGGAGCGCGAGCTGGGCCATAGTCGCCTCCTTAGGAGCGGAACCGACAGGACGGGAACCGACGGCGTGTCGGAGGCCAGCGCCACCACCTCGGAGCGACGCGGAGCGAGTGGCGTGGATGATTCCACCACCGCGCGGGCGGGCAGAACAGCGGCCGGTGGCGCCGGCTCACCAGCTCATCGGTCCAAGGCTTCGAGCATGCCGCGCATCTTGCGGGAGAGCGCTTCGATTTGCTTCAGACCCGCGACCGTTTCGGGGTCGTACTTCTCAGGGCTCAGCAGAAGGATTTGGGTTTCGGCCAGGATGGCGGCCAACGGGTTAGACAGATCGTGCCGCAGCTTCCTGATCGGGTCCTCCCCTCCGTCCGGCATCTAGAGCAGCGAGCGGTAGAGATCGCGGAGGTGATGGTCGCGGAGATCGCGCACGGATTGCCACAGGTCGGGCTCGGAGGCGGCGCAAAAGATCTCGGCGGTGGCGCGCTCCCCCTCCGTGTCCGCAGCCCCGAACAGGACTCGGCCCCGCCAGATCGCGTCCTCGGCGCGGCGCACCTGGAGACGAATGGGGATGAGTTGGCCGTCGAATCGAATGGGGGGGAGGTCGTGCACGACCGCTTCGGTCGCGTCCTGCGCGTTGTAGCGTGCCGGTTGTCCGGGCATGCGGCGCCCTAGGGCTGGTTTCGGCAAAGATATAAGGGCGGCGGACTTAAGCAATAGTTTTCTGGGAGCAGGGAGCGGGGAGCGGTCCCCTCCGACGCACCGGAAGGTACCGCTCCCTGCTCCCCGCTCCCGATCAGATCCGGAAAGGTACTGGTGCGAACGTGATCACGAACAGCACCAGCGCCACCCACGCGAGCACGCGCCGCGACCGGGGCAGCGGCCGCTGCGCGTCGAGGACCGGCGGGTGACCCAGGCGGCCGCGCGAGAGGACGAGCACGAGCAGCCCCCAGTACAGCCAGCCGCGCCAGAACCAGCCGAGTATGACGATGAGAATCCAAAAAACGAGCGCGATGCGCTGTTGCCAGCGAGGGAGCGCCGAGTACAAAATGTGGCCGCCGTCGAGCTGCGAAATGGGCAGGAGGTTCAACATGGTCACGAACATGCCAAGCCAACCCGCGAACGCGACGGGATGGACGAGCAATGCGGGTGCCGTCCAGTGGGTAAGCATGCGGAGCAGCAGAGTGATGAGCGAGTCACCGAGGACAGCCGTGTCGTGGTCGATACCCAGCAACAGGCCGGTTGTTGGTCCATGCCCCGGGAGCGGGTGACTCAAGATGAGTCCGACCGCCAGGACCGGGAGCGCCACCAGGAACCCCGCGATCGGCCCCGCCACGCCGACGTCGAACAGCTGGCGGCGGTCGGAGAGCATGGTGCGGAGCCGGATAAAGGCGCCCATGGTCCCGATGAACGACGGGACGAGCGGAACCGGAATGAAGTACGGAGGGGAGACGTCGAGGTTGTAGCGGCGCGCCGTGAGATAGTGTCCCAACTCATGGCACAGAAGAATCGCGAGCAGTGGGAGTGAGAAGACCAGCCCCGACGACCAGGCGCGCACGAAATGCGGCGGGAGTGGGTACGTACCGGTGAAGAGATCCAGGGGGTTGTCGTAGGCAATCGCCCCCGACAGGACGGCACCAGCGAAGGTCGTGGTCAGCAGGGTCGCGAGGAACAGCGCCACATGCACCCCCCACCGCTCCCGGCGTCGGCCAAGGGGGCGCGTGAGCACGAGATGGCGCCCGTCGGACTCGTCCGACCAGTAGTAGCTCCCGGGCCATTGGCTGAGCGCGCCCTCGAGCGGCGGCGACGGGCCGGCGTGCGCCGGATGTACAAGTGCGTCAATGACTTCCCGATCGGGCAGGTTCGTGGTGCGCCAGGCGAGCAGGTATGCGCTGAGGTTCACAGCGCGCCCTTGACGGGGCGTTTCGGCGACCCTACTATAGTGCTCTCGCATTCCTTCGAAATCCCAGATTCCATTTTCAACGCGCTCACTCCCCCACCCCGGGGTTTCGCCCGCCGTAGAGCTACGAGGCACGACACACGTGGATATCGCTGAACTAAAGAGGAAATCCGTCGCGGAACTGCACGCGATGGCCGAAACCCTGAACATCACCAACTACTCAGGGCTCCGCAAGCAGGATCTCATCTTCCGCATCGAACAGTCGTTGCTCGATTCAGACACTGTGCTGCGAGGGGAGGGCGTACTCGAGATCCTCCCCGAAGGATACGGCTTCCTCCGCAGCCCAGACTGGAACTACCTGTACGGCCCCGACGACATCTACGTCTCGCCCAGCCAGATCAAGCGGTTCGACCTGCGCACGGGCGACACGATCATGGGTCAGGTCCGGCCGCCCAAGGAAGGCGAGCGCTACCTCGCGCTGCTGAAGGTCGAGGTCGTCAATGGGGACGAGCCAGAAAAGGCCAAGCACCGCGTCGCGTTCGACAACCTCCGTCCGCGCTACCCCGAACGGCGCATCAAGCTGGAACGCAAGGACGCCGACCTGTCGATGCGGGTGATGGACATCCTGAGCCCTATCGGGATGGGGCAACGCGGCCTCATCGTCTCGCCGCCCAAGGCCGGCAAAACGATCCTGATGCAAAAGCTCGCCAACTCCATCATCGAAAACCACCCCGAGATCTACCTCATCGTGCTGCTGATCGACGAGCGGCCCGAAGAGGTCACCGACATGGAGGAAAACGTCAAGGGGACAAACGTCGAGGTGATCTCCTCGACGTTCGACGAGCCGGCGGACCGCCACGTGCAGGTCGCGGACATGGTGATCGAGAAGGCGAAGCGGCTCGTGGAGCACGGCAAGGACGTCGTGATCCTGCTGGACTCGATCACGCGCCTGGGCCGGGCGCACAACGTGGTGGTCCCGCACTCGGGGAAGATCCTCTCGGGCGGCGTGGACGCGAACGCCTTGCAGAAGCCCAAGCGGTTCTTCGGCGCCGCCCGCAACATCGAGGGGGGCGGGTCGCTGACGATTCTCGCCACGGCCCTCATCGACACCGGCTCACGCATGGACGAGGTCATCTTCGAGGAGTTCAAGGGAACCGGGAACTCCGAAGTGATCCTCGACCGCCGTATCGCCGAGCGGCGCACGTTCCCCGCCATCGACGTGCAACGCACCAGCACGCGCAAAGAAGAGCTGCTGCTCGGGAAGGAGGAGCTCAACAAGGTGTACCTGTTGCGCAACTTCCTGGCCGACATGCCGCCCGTCGAAGCGATCGAATTCCTGCTGGAGCGGCTCAAGCGGACGAAAACGAACGTCGAGTTCTTCCAGACGATGGCGCAGGGATGACGCCCTGGGCAGAGTGATGGGCGTGGACTGGGGCGAGCGCCGTATCGGGCTCGCCCTGTCCGACGAGAGCCAGACGCTCGCCCAGCCGCTGGTCGCGCTCACGCGCCGCGCCGGCAAACGCTTCCCGATGCACCGATTCCTCACGCTGCTCGAGCGCCATTCCGTGGCCACCGTCGTCGTGGGGTTGCCCCTCGACCCCGAGGGTACTGAGGGGGAATCGGCGGCCGCCGCGCGGGCGCTCGCCGGCGATATCGCGCGGGTGTCGGGGAAGCCCGTCGACCTCTGGGATGAGCGGTTGACGACGTCCCGCGCTCTGCGAGCGGTCCGCGAGATGGGCGGCTCGACCAAGGGACGGAAGAGCGACGTGGACACGATGGCGGCGACGCTGCTGCTGCAACACTATCTCGACGCCAAGCGGGGATCGGCGCTGTGAGAGTGCGGAGTGCGGAATGCGGAATGCGGAATTGCAAGGCGAGTTCGATCCCGTGTCCGGGCTACGTGGTTCGACGCTTGCACGGTCCACTCCGCACTCCGCATTCCGCACTCCGCATTTTGCTGGTCGCCGCCCTAGCGGCCTGCGGCGGATCCGATGGCCCTCGGGTGACCGTGACCATCCCCACGGGCGCATCCCTCGACGCCGCCATCGATTCGCTCGCGGCGAACCACGTGATCGGTCGCCCGGGGCTCTTCCGCTGGTACGCGAAAGTGACAGGCCTCGGCGGGTCCCTCAAGAGCGGCGTCTACCTGCTGCGGCAGAATGAGTCCTGGTCGGACGTCGTCGGGGCGCTCGAGCGGGGTCGCGGGGTGGAGCAGCGCTTCACCGTGCGAGAAGGATTGCGTCTCGTCGAGGTGGCGGATCTGGCGTGGGAGGGTCTCCGGATCCGGCGCGATTCGTTCATCGCCGCAGCACGGGATACCGCCCTGCTCTCCGGGCTCGGCGTTCCCGAAGGGACCACGAGCGCCGAAGGCTACCTGTTCCCCACGACGTACCTCCTGCCCCAGCGCATCGGCGCGCGGGAGCTGGTGCGCGTGATGACGCATCAATTCGTCCAGCAGTGGAGCCCCGAGTGGCAGGCACGGCTCGATTCCGTCGGCATGTCGCGCCATCAGCTCGTCACGCTCGCGTCGATCGTCGAGTCCGAGGTCCGCTACGACCCCGACCGTCCGTTCATCGCGGCGGTCTATCGCAATCGCCTCGCGCGCGGGATGCGGCTCGAGGCGGATCCCACCGTCAGCTACGCGTACGGCCGCCGGCTTTCACGAGTGTGGGAGAAGAATCTCGCCGTGCGATCGGCGTACAACACCTACCTCCACGCGGGACTCCCGCCGGGGCCGATCAGCCAGCCCGGCCGGGCCAGTCTCGCCGCGGCGCTCTACCCCGCGGACGTCCCCTTCCTGTTCTTCGTGGCGCAGCCGGACGGGAAGCACATCTTTTCCACGACCTTCGCGGAGCACGAGGCGGCGATCCAGCGCGTCAAGCAATTGAAGCGCGCAGCGCGCGCGTCGCGCTCTCCGGGTCGTTAGACTGCCAGACCGCGCCGATCACCGCGACGCCGGCCGCGCCAGCCTTCACCACCGACGCCGCGTTCGCCGCGGTGATGCCACCGATCGCGATCACGGGGGTGCCGGACGGTGCGAGCCGGGCGAGCGCCCCAAACCCGTCGGGCCCGAGCGGAGCGCCGGCGTCCGCCTTGTTCCCCGTCGCGAAGCAGGGGCCCACGCTCCAGTAATCCGCCACCCAGGGGCGGCCTCGCTCCGCCTCCCCGACCGAGCCGACCGAGAGCCCGAGCAGGAATCCGGGGGGGACGTGGGGTCGGAGTCGGTCGAGGGGCGGGTCGTCCTGTCCCAGGTGCGCCCCGGCAGCCCCCGCGGCGAGCGCCACGTCCACCCGGTCGTTGACGATCACGGGGACAGACAGGGCGCCCACGAGGGCCCGGGCGAGCGCCAGCAGGTCGCGCGCAGTACCATCTTTGAGCCGCGCCTGGACCATGGTGGCGCCCCCCGCGACCGCGCGGCGGCACGCCTCGACCGGATCGCGCCCCTTGAGGAGCGCGCCGTCGGTGATCACCATCAAGCGCAGCCGATCGACGAGGGCCATGAGTAAGATCTTGCGTGGACTGCGCGGCGCGACGACCGCCGCCGCGAACACCGGAGAAGCGATCCTCGAGGCGACCGCCGAGCTGCTGCGGGCCTTGCAGGAGGCCAACGCGTTCCGTCCCGAAGACGTCGAAAGCGCCATCTTCACGTCGTCGACCGATCTCACGGCGGAGTATCCCGCCCGCGCCGCGCGTCTCCTCGGCTGGCGCGACGTACCCCTGCTGGGCGCCGCGGAGGTCGCCGTTCCGGACGGAGTGCCGCGCTGCATCCGGGTGCTCCTGCACTTCTACACGGCCAAGGCGCAGGGCGAGCTGAAACATATATACCTGCACGGGGCCGCCAAACTCCGGCCGGACCGAACGACGTGACGAACAGTCGGACGGTCGGACCCTCGGACGGTGCCGTCGCCACACGGACGGTCATCGTCTCGGCCAAGGGCGCGGCGCGCTGGCAGGCGGGGCACCCGTGGATCTATCGAACGGACATCTACGACGAGCCAGGCGATGCTCCCGGGATCGTCACGGTCACCGAGCGCCGCGGACGCCACCTCGGCCAGGCGCTCTACTCACCGAGATCGGAGATCCGGTTACGGCTGCTCACGCGCGCGCGTGAGACGATCGACTCGACGTGGTGGACCCGGCAGATCACCGCGGCGGCGGCTCGCCGCGCGGGCGTGCCCGCGACGGCGTATCGCGTCGTCCACGCCGAGGGGGACGGGCTCCCGTCGCTCGTCGTCGATCGCTATGGGGCCTACGTCGTCGCCCAGATGCTCTCCGCGGGCCTCGAGCAGGCACGGGACGACGTGCTCGCTGGGATCGAAGCGGCGCTCGCGCCCGACGCGATCCTGCTTCGGAACGACTCCGCGGTCCGGCGCCATGAGGGGTTGGCACTCGAGGTCGTGGCGGCACGGGGCTCCGTGCCCGACACCGTGGCTGTCGAGGAGCACGGCGTCCGCTACCTCGCCGCGCCGCAGGCCGGCCAGAAGACAGGAGCGTTCCTGGACCAACGCGAAAACCGCGTGCTCGTAGGGCAGCACACGGGGCCGGGCCGCGCACTCGATCTGTTCACGTATCACGGCTCGTTCGCGCTCCACTTGGCCCGGCGGGCGCACGAAGTGCTCGCCGTCGACTCGAGCGCCGACGCGCTGGCGCGTGGGCGCGAGAACGCCGCCCTCAACGGTTTCGCGAACATCAGCTGGCAAGAGGCTAACGCCTTCGACTTGCTGCGCGAGCTCGAGGCGCGGGAAGAGACGTTCGACACCGTGGTGCTCGACCCGCCCGCGTTCGCCAAATCCAAGCAGAGCGTTCCACGGGCACTCGGCGGCTACAAGGAGATCAACCTCCGGGCGATGCGCCTCCTGTCGGCCGGCGGGGTCTTGTTCACCTGCTCATGCTCCTACCATGTGAGCCGGGCGGTGTTCTTCGATATGCTGGCCGACGCCGCGCGCGATTCCGGACGCCGTCTGCAGCTGCTTGCCGTGGTGGGCGCCAGCGGAGACCATCCTGAGCTGGTCAACGTACCGGAAACGGGCTACCTCAAAGGAGCTCTCCTTCGGGCTGTTGACTAAACTGCTGTCCCTTATAACCTTGCAGTCCTGTCCATGCCGGCGTCAGCCCTCGTACGGCGCGTCTTCATCGGGCTCCTCGTCGCCAACCTGGCGGTCGTCGGAGTCAAGCTTGCCGTGGGGATCGCGTCGGGCTCGCTCGCGATCCTCGGGACCGCGGTCGATTCCTGCGTGGACGCGCTGAACAACGTGCTGGCCTTGATCGTCGTTCGCGTCGCCGCCAAGGAGCCCGATGAGGATCATCCCTACGGCCACGGGAAGTTCGAGACGCTCGGTGCCCTGGCGATCGTGGGGTTCCTCTCGATCACCTGTTTCGAGCTCGTGCGGGGAGCCGTGAACGACCTCGTAGGTGGCCTGCGACGGGTGGTCGTCGGCGACTTTCAGCTGGCGCTGCTGGTGCTCACGCTCGGCGTGAACGTGCTCATCACGTGGTACGAGCACCGCCGCGGCGTCGAATTGGGGAGCGAGCTGCTCGTGGCGGACGCGGCGCACACCCGGGCAGACGTATTCATTACGGTCGGCGTCGTGGTCGGCGTGCTGCTCACGCGGCGAGGGTGGTGGTGGATCGATCCCGCGATCGCGATCGTGATCGCCCTGGTGATCGTTTTTGTGGCCTATCGCATTCTCGCCCGTACGGTGCCGGTGCTCGTGGACGAGCGCGCGCTCCCCACCGGGGAGATCCAGCAGACCGCCCAGGCGGTGCCCGGGGTCAAAGGGGCGTACGGCATCCGCTCGCGCGGGCCGTCCGACCTGCGGTACGCGGAGGTTACGATCGCGGTGGATCGCAACGCCAACGTAGAATCCGCGCATGCGATCGCCGACGAGGTGGAGGAGCGGCTCAAGCGCGACCTGCAGTTCCACGAAGTCACCGTACACGTCGAGCCATGCTGAGCCTGTCGGGCGAGCCCCGCTCCCGCATCACGCGCCGTCCGCCGCGATCGCTCAAGCAGGAGTACCAGGAGTTTCTCCTCCAGCGCATCGAAGAGTACAAGAACGCCCTCACGCGCGAGCAGCTGATGGAGATCGGCGACGAAGCCGTCCGCGAGCTGGAGGAGAGCGCGGCCGGGCAGTACCTCCTGACCGAAGTGCTGCTGCTCGAGCACGTGGACCGGATCATTATCCGCCGGTTGCGGCTGCCGTCGTTCCCGCGCTGGCGACAGAAGCATCGCGCGCTGCGCGCGGCCCAACGCACTCCGACGCACTGGGGGCTCGACGCCGACGGGCCCCTGGTGACCGCCGTCCGGCGCCTCGAGCCGGGCGATGTGGCGGTGGTCCTCGGCGCCGCCGCGCTCCCAGCGGCGTTGTTCATCGCCGCGCACGACGCAGAGGTCTTCCTGCTCGATCACGACCTCGCGTCCGTCGAAGGCGCGGAAAACCGCGCCGTCAACGAGCAGCTCGCCGGCCGGTTCCAGGCGTTGGTCGTGACGTTCGGCGGTTGGTTCCCCGACGTGGCCCCCGGCGTGGTCGTGATCGATCCGAGTGCGCTCGCGCCGGCTCGCGTTCGCGATCGCAACGCCCTCCTCGCGGAGCTGCAAACGCGCACCCGGCCGGGTGGCGTCCACGTCGTCTTGCCGAGCCCCGCGGCCAACGAAGTCATCCCACTCGCGCCCGAGGTACTGCAAGCCCTCTACGGAGGTTGGGAGATCGTCCGTCGGCGGCGCACCAAGGCCGGCGCTGGATTCACGGCGACCAAGCCGGAGCGTCAGCTCGACACGGCGATACACGTGTCGGAGTGACGAAGCCGCAGCCACACCACATACGTTACCGGTTGTCGGATACGGCGTTACCGGAGGACACGCGCGGCAGGCTCCTTGCAAGGCGCGGCCGGCAACTAGCAACCGGGAACGCGTTTCATGACGAGTCTTCCGCTAGTCCTCGACGACCACGAGCCCATCGGCATCATCCTGCGAGCCGGCCGCCAAATGCTGCGGCCCGCGAAGATTTGGGCCTACTGCTGGTTCACCGACGAAGCAGACGCGAGCGAAGGCGGGGATCACACGCACCGCCACTTGCCAGCGCACCTGGACTGAAGACATGCGGGGCCGGCTTGGAGCCGGCCCTTTTCGTTTTGAGTGGGTGTATCTCCGCATTGTCACTGGTAGTTAACCTGCACATCGGTTGCCGTCCCCCCGCTTCACGTCTAATCTTCACAACCTCATGGCGACCCTCACCATCGACGGCCGCTCGGTCACCGCCGATACGGAACAAACGATTCTCGAGGCCGCGCGCGCCGCGGGAATCGCGGATATCCCCACCCTGTGCTGGTATCCCAAGCTTCCCATTGTCGGTAATTGCCGGATTTGCCTGGTCTCGGTGGAGGGTCAAGGCAAGCTCCTGCCGGCGTGCGCCACGAAAGTCGCCGATGGGATGGTCGTACATACGGAGTCGCATGCGGCCGTCGAAAGCCGCAAGGGCGTGCTCCGCCTCCTGCTCGAGCGGTACCCCCCCCCCGACCACCTGAGAAACGGTGGGCGCGCCCGACCGCGCAACGAGTTCGAGTCTTACGTCGTCCGTTACGGCGTCGTCCCCACCGTGGTCGAGCAGCGCGACCTGCCGCTGCGTCACGGAGACGAGCGTCCGGGCGACTCCATGATTCAGCACGACATGAGCACGTGTATCCTCTGCACCCGGTGTGTCCGGGCGTGCGAGGACATCCAGGTCGTCGGCGTGCTCGACGTCGGCCAGCGGGGAGAGCACACCGAGATCATCGTGGGTGCCGATGGTGACCCGGACAAGGCGGGCTGCACCTGGTGCGGCGAATGCGTCCGTGTCTGTCCCACGGGCGCGATCTTCGAGGTCATGCCGCGCGAGCGGTTCGCGCCCGAGAAGATCCGCCATCCGGAGCGGACCGTCCGCTCGGTCTGCCCCTATTGCGGCGTGGGCTGCCAGGTGGATCTCCACGTGGCGGGCGGCCAGGTGGTGCGCGTCACCTCTCCGGACATCGAGCTCGATACGCCCAACCAGGGCTCGACGTGCGTCAAGGGCCGGTTCGGGTACGACTTCCCGCAGCACCATGACCGCCTCACCAAGCCGCTGATTCGCAAAGGCTGGGAGAAGGAGGGCGGCCGGTGGGTCTGGCGCGGGCGGACGGGACGCAATCGGCGCGGGGGCCCGTGGCAGACCATCGAGGGCGAGGGCCAACAGCCCAAGCCGGCCGGCCCGCCCCGGGCCGTCGGCAAGGCCGTCCGCGACCTCCCGTTGCTCGAGCGGGTGGACCTCGACATTCGCGACCGGGTGGCCACCCCGCCCTCGTGGTACGAGCCGTTCCGCGAGGCGACCTGGGAGGAGGCGATGGAGCTCGTCGCGCAGGAGCTTTCGCGCCTGAAGCGCGAGCGCGGCGGTAACTCGCTCGCCTGTTTTTCCTCGGCGAAGTGCTCCAACGAAGAGAATTACCTGATGATGCGGATGTTCCGCGCGGCGCTCGGGACGAACAACATCGACCATTGCACGCGGCTGTGTCATTCCACTTCGGTGGCGGCGATGCAGCGGGCGCTCAATACGTCCGCTGCGTCCGGCTCGATGCGCGAGGTGGAGCATGCGGCGGACGTGATTTTCATCGCCGGGGCGAACACCACGGAATCGCACCCCGTGTTCGGCGCCGCGATCAAGAGGGCGCACGAGCGGGGCGCGACCCTGATCGTGGCCGACCCCCGGAAGACCGAGCTCGCGGGCCGGGCCGACATCCATCTGCAGATGCAGCCCGGCACCGACGTCGCCCTGTTCAACGCCATGTTGAGCCACATCATCGCCGAGGAGCTTGAGGACCGCCGGTTCATCGCAGAGCGGATGCACGACTTCGACAAGGTGCGCAAATCCGTCCAGGCGATGACGCCGGAGGTGGCGGCGAAAATCACCGGCGTTCCCGCGAGCCGGATCCACGAAGCGGCCGAGATCTACGCGAAGGGGCCGAACACGAGCACGCTGTGGGCCATGGGGCTCACGCAGCACGCGAACGGCACGGATCTCGTGACGTCCCTGTTGAACCTGATGCTCTCCTGCGGGATGATTGGGCGCTGGGGCGCAGCGATGATGCCGATCCGCGGCCAGAACAACGTACAGGGGGCCTCGGACGTCGGCGCCATCCCGTTCGTCTATACGGACTACCGCTCGGTCAAGGATCCCGCGATTCGGGCCGAATACGCCCGGGCGTGGAACGTTCCCCCGGAGTCCCTCTCCTTGAAGGAGGGGCTCATGGTGACCGAGATCGTCAAGGAGGAGAGCGGCGTCCGAGGGATGTACATCATGGGCGAGAACCCCATCATCTCCGATCCGGACATCGCGCACGCGGAGCACTGGTTCCAGGAGCTCGAGTTCCTCACCGTCCACGACCTGTTCCTCACGGAGACCGCCCGCTACGCCGACGTCGTGCTCCCCGGGTCGAGCTTCGCCGAGAAGAGCGGCACCTTCGTGAATACCGAGCGCCGGATCCAGCGCACGCACACGGCGGTGCCCACACCCGGACAGGCGCGGGGGGATCTGGAGATACTGATCGAGCTGTCGAACCGCCTCGGGCTCGATACCCCGTTCTCGTCCGCGGAGGACGTGATGCGGGAGATCGCACGGGTGACGCCGTCGTGGCATGGCGTCACCTACGACCGGCTCGAGGGCCCGGGCCTCCAGTACCCGGTACTCGATGCCGATTCACCAGGCACGTCCTTCCTGTTCGACGAACGGTTCCCCACAGCGGATGGTCGTGGGACGTTCGTACCGGTGGAATACGCTCCGCCGGTCGAGCTCCCCGACGACGAGTATCCGTTCGTCATGAACACGGGCCGCCAGCTGTACCACTGGCACACGGGCACGATGACTCGCCGCGCCTCGGGTCTCGACCAGCGCGAACCGACGCCGACCGTCGAAATTCACCCCGACGATGCGCGGGAGCTCGGCGTCCAGGACGGCGATCCCGTGCGCCTTACGTCCCGTCGCAACACGATGGTGAGCTCGTGCCGGGTGTCGGAGCGCGTCGCCCGAGGCCAGGTGTTCGTGCCGTTCCACTTCCGGGAGGCGGCCGCGAACCTGCTCACCAACCCGGTGCTCGATCCCTACGCGAAGATGGCCGAGCTGAAGTGCTGTGCCGTGCGGCTCGAGCCGGCCCACGTCGCGGTCGCCGACTAGCCCAAACCGCTCATGGACTTGGGTCTCGCCGACCGCGTCGCGCTCGTGTGCGGTAGCACGAAGGGAATCGGTCGTGCCGTAGCGAAGGCGCTCGCGCAGGAGGGCGCCCGCGTGGCGGTGAACGGCCGCCAGAAAGACGCCGTCGACCAGGCGGCGCGACAACTCGCCGCCGAAACCGGTCAAAGCGTGTCCGGCTTCGTGGCCGATGTCAGCGTCGAGTCGCAGGCCACCGGGTTGGTGACCCGCGTCCACCAGGAGCTGGGTCGCCTCGACATCCTATTCTGCAATGCCGGCGGTCCCCCGGCCGCGCCCTTCAGCCAGCAGACCGCCGAGGCATTCCGTCAGGCGATCGAGCTTAACCTCCTCTCGACCGTCCATCTCGCCCGCGCCGCCGTGCCCCTCATGCGCAAGCTCCGGTGGGGCCGCATCATCTGTCTCACGTCGGTGGCGGCCAAGCAGCCGCTCCCGGGCTTGATCCTGTCGACCACCGCCCGCGCGGGCGTCCTCGGCTTTTCCAAGGCCCTGGCCGACGAAGTCGCCGCGGAGGGGATCACCGTGAATGTCGTCTGTCCCGGGTACATCGCGACGGAACGGATCACCGAGCTCACGGAAGCCCGGGCCAAACGCGAAGCGCGGGGATCACAGGACATCCTGCGGGAGACGGTCGCCGGGATTCCGCTCGGCCGGATGGGCCGGACGGAAGAGCTCGCCGCCGCCGTCGCGTTCCTCGCGTCCGAGCGAGCAAGCTATATTACCGGCGCCGTGCTCCAGGTGGATGGGGGGTTCACGCGCTCCATCATCTGAGTCGCCCGCGTCCCTCTTCCATTCTTCGCATGCAAGCGATCGTCAAACAGAAGCGCGCCCCCGGCCTCACGGTGACGTCGGTCCCCAAGCCGTCGCCCGGGCCGGGCGAGGTCCTCATCGCGGTACGCCACGCCGGAGTGTGCGGGACCGACCTGCACATCGCCGACTGGAACGCCTGGGCGGAGGGCCGTATCAAGCCGCCGGTCGTGGTGGGTCACGAATTCGCCGGCGAAATCGTGGGGGTAGGCGACGCTGTCTCCGAGCTCAAGACCGGGCAGCTCGTCACCGCCGAGGGGCATATAGTGTGCGGACACTGTCTCCAGTGCCGCACCGGAAACAGTCACATTTGTCGCAACACCCGGATCATCGGCGTGGATCGCGATGGCGCGTTCGCTGAATACATCGTCATGCCGGCCACGAACGTCCTGCCGCTCGACGGCATCCCGACCACCGTAGGCGCCGTGATGGACCCGATGGGCAACGCATTTCACACGGTGCTCTCCGCCGACATTCCCGGCAGCACGGTGCTGGTTGTGGGGTGCGGCCCGATCGGATGCTTTGCGGTAGGCATCGCGCGGGCCGCGGGCGCGGCGAAGGTCATCGCCTCGGACGTGAACGCCACGCGGCTCGCCCTGGCCCGAAAGATGGGCGCGCACGTTACCGTCAACGCGGCCACAGACGATGTCGTGCGCGCGGTGCTCGACGAGACCGGCGGGGAGGGTGCCGATGTGGTCTGCGAAATGTCCGGCGTGCCTTCGGCGCTGCACCAGGCGTTCGCGGCCGTGCGCATGGGCGGGCGCGTGCAGCTACTCGGTCTCCCGAAGGGTCAGGTGCCGATCGATTTCGCGAACGAAATCATCTTCAAAGGCATCACCGTCTACGGCGTGATCGGCCGCAAGATGTACGAGACCTGGCATCAGATGCGCCGCTACCTCTCGGCCGGCCTGCTCGACCCCCGACCCGTCATTACGCATCAATTCCCACTCGCCAAGATCGACGAGGCCCTCGCGGCCATCCGGTCGGGCAACGCGGGCAAGATCATCCTGGAGATCGCATGAGGCCCCCCTCCCCCCCGTCCGCGCTCGCCGCCCAGCTGGCTGCCGAGCTCGACCAGTTCCGTCAGGACGGTGTTTACAAGCGCCTGAACTACCTCGCCTCGCCACAGGGGGCTCGCGCGCGGATGGACGGTCGCGGCGACGTGGTCATCCTGTCCTCGAACAACTACCTGGGGCTGTGCAACACCCCGGAAGTGGTGGCCGGCGGGGAGCGTGCCCTCAAGCAGTTCGGCGCTGGGACCGGCTCCGTGCGATTCATCTGCGGGACGTTCACGATCCACCGCGAGCTCGAGGAAGCGCTCGCGAGGTTCGTCGGCTGTGAGTCCTCACTCACATACGTCAGCTGCTGGAATGCAAATGAAGGACTGTGCCCAACGCTCCTCGGCGAGCAGGACATCGTGATTTCGGACCAGCTGAATCACGCCTCCATTATCGACTCGATCCGGCTCGCCAAGGCGATCACGAAGTGCCAGACAGCCGTCTACCGCCACTCGGACATGGCGGACCTGGCTGAGAAGCTGGAAGCGGCCAAGGGGGCACGCCGGAAGCTCGTGTTTACGGACGGCATCTTTTCAATGGAGGGTGACCTCGCCAAGCTGCCCGACATGGTGGCCTTGGCGCGAAAACACGGCGCCGCCGTAGCGGTCGACGACTCGCATGCGACCGGCGTCCTCGGCCAGACGGGCCGCGGCACCGCGGAGCATTACGGGATGCTCGGGGACGTGGACATCATCACGTCCACCCTCGGCAAGGCGCTCGGTGGAGCGGCCGGAGGCTTTACCGCGGGGTCCGCCGCGCTGACCGATTATCTCACCCAGCGCTCTCGGCCCCAACTCTTCTCGAACGCCCTTCCCCCAACCGTCGCAGGGAGCGCGTTGGCGGCCGTTCGCCATCTCGAGCGTCATCCCGAACTCGTCACGCGCCTGCGCGAGAACACTCGCTATTTCCGGGATCAGCTCGTTGGGCTGGGGTTCAAGCCCCTCCCGGGTGAGACGCCGATCGTCCCGGTGATCCTGGGGGAAACGGCCAAAGCGATCCGGATGAGCGAACTGCTGCTCGATGAGCACGTGTTCGTGACCGGGTTCGGTTACCCGGTGGTTCCGCAGGGGCACGCCCGGATCCGGTGCCAGCTCTCCGCCGCCCACACCCGGGACGACCTCGATTTCGCCCTGGCAGCGTTCAAGCGGGTAGGTAGCAAACTGGGCCTAATCTGAACTATTTTCGGTATCCATTCGGGTATGGGCGCACCCGAATGGGGGCCAAACCTTCAAGTAATTTCAAGAGTCAGAGGCTTAAACCGAAGGGGTATCGCGTTTTCCAGACAAACTCCCTATTTTGGGTGGCGTTTTTTCCCCTCTGAACGCGATCCTGGGAGTCGTCCGATGCGGGCAGTCACTATACTTGGGGTGCTGGTGGTTGGCGCGGCCGGGACTGTGAGCGCGCAGCACGCGCATCAGCTCGAGTTCGGGGGTTACGGGACGTTCACGCGCTACGATCAGGCCTTCCTGCTGGATAATCAGTTCGGTGGCGGTGGACGGCTCGGCTTCTTCTTCAATGACGTGTTCGGCATCGAAGTCGATGGGAACGTCACGTACCCCAACTTGAAGAACGGGCCCAGCCCGACCCCGCCGAACATCGACCACACCCAAGTCCGGATCGGATCCCTCAGCCTCGTCCTCAATTCAGGCGGCAACAAGAGCGTTCTGTACCTCCTGGGCGGCTATTCTCGCATCGACATGGGCGTGAACCCCCCGTACAACTTTGCGCTCAACGCGGTGCACGGAGGGATCGGCGAGCGGTTCTTCATCGGGAACCACATGGCCCTGCGGCTCGAGGCGCGGGCGTACTATGCGCCAAAGAACTGCTGCCTGAGCGGGCAGAATGTCTTCCATGCCCAGGGGCAGGCGGGCCTCTCGTTCTTCCTGGGGAGCGGCGGCGTGCCCGAGGAAAAAGTGCCCGAGATACCCAAGGCCAAGCGCGACTCCATTCTCGCGGCCGGAGGTCAGGTCCCCAAGCCGCCGCGCCGGGGCGGCCCGAGCTACGAGCAGCGTGAGACCGACTGGCAGCACAAGTGGTACTGGGGCGGCGAGGCCGGCCTGTTCGTGTTCCGCACCAACTTCGACAGCTACGCTTTCGAGCCCACGTTCGGCGGTCACTGGCTGATAACCGCCAAGAAGACCGCCCTGTACGCGTCGTACGAGCAATCGTTCTTTCTCAGCCCCCGCCACGCGACCATCGTCGAGCCCCGTGGGGCCGTGAACCCCGGCAACGTGTCGTTCAACAACCTGCGGCGGATCATGGTCGGCGTGCTGGCGTTCCCGGCGCAGATGCGCGTCGAGCCTTTCGCCGGCGGTGGGTTCGCGATCATGGAGGCGTTGAACATACAGACGAGCTGCTCTGCTCAAGGCTGCGCGTCGCAGGGAGACGTGGCCACGCTACAAACAGCGGCAGAAGACGCCGGCACGAAAGCGTTCTTCTGGTGGATGGGCGGCATCGACATCAAGCAGGGTCGCCTCGCCCTGTACGGCCATTACATCCTGACGTCTGCGGCGGCGAGCTTCCTGATTCAGGGCACCACGCACACGTTCCAGGGCGGTCTGCGCTACTCGCTCGGCAGTTCGAAGGAAGGGATCACGGACCGGCAGTAAGCAGTCGCAGGAAATTCTCGCCGAGGATCTTACGGACGTCGCCGTCCGAGTAGCCGCGCGCTTCGAGGCCGCGGACGAGCTCGGGCAGCGACGTCGCGTCTTTCATGGGTGTGGGCAGCACGCTGATGCCGTCGAAGTCGCTGCCCAAGCCCACGTGGTCGATCCCCATCACCTGGACCGCGTGGTCGATGTGGTCCAGGAGCCGATCGATGCTCGGGACGTCGAGGCTCTCCGCGTGCTGGCCCACGAACTTGTCCACCTCGAAGGCCGACTCCCCGGGATGGCCGCGGAACCGGGCGCGGATCGCGTCGGTCTCGGGCTTGAGACGGCGCCGCAGCTCCTCGTACTGGCCCCGAAAATGATCGTCCAGGAATACCGGGTAGAAGTTGATCCCGACGACGCCGCCGTTCCGGGCGATCGCGCGCAGCTGTGCGTCACTGAGGTTTCGAGGGTGATGCGCCAGGGCGCGGCAAGACGAATGCGAGGCGATCACCGGCTTGGTGCTCGTGGCCACCACGTCCCAGAACGTCGAGTCGGACACGTGGGACACGTCCACCAGCATGCCGAGCTCGTTCATCCGGCGTACCACGCGCCGCCCGAAGTCGGTCAATCCCCCGTGACGATGTGGATCCGTTGACGACCCCGCCCAGTCGTTGCCGTTGTTCCACGTGAGCGTCATATACCGGACCCCGAAGCGGTACAGGGAGTCGAGCTTGTCGAGAGAGTTCTCGATCGCATGCCCGCCCTCAGCGCCCATGAGCGCCGCGATGTGTCCGCGGGCGACCGCCGCGCGAACCTCGTCGGCGGTGGTCGCGAGCTCGACCTCGTGGTTGGTGTCGGTGAGCGCCCGCACGGCCCCAATGAGGTCGACGGCGCGTCGAAACGCCGTTCCTGGGCCGTAGCGGGCGTCGACCCAGATCGAGAAGAACGCGGCGGTGAGTCCCCCCTCGCGCATCCGCGGCACGTCGACATGACCGTCCTCGAGCCGCGCCGTGATGTCGGCCTTCATGTCGAGCATGCGCTGCGGCGTGTCGATGTGGCCGTCCACGATGATGGGCTGTTGGAGCATGAGGAGCAGGCCTAGCGGGAGACCCATGGGGAGTCCTCGATCAGGAACCGTAACGGCCATTCGGCCGCGTGGGTGATGCCGATCCGTGGTGTCGTGATGATGGCTTTATGCTGTCTCGTGGCATCCCGCACGATCCGGAGCGCGCCGCTCCCGGTGAGCGGCACACCATCCTGCCGCCCGGTCACTCCAAGCGCTTGGCACAACTTGGCCGGGCCGGAGCAGAGCTGTCGGTCGACGGCGCCGCCACGGCGCCGCCGCATGATGTCGAGCCCCTCGAGCGGTTGCAGGGCGCGGATCAGCACGGCCGATGGAAAGCCGGCTCGCTCGGTCACGGCGTTCAGACACCAGTGCATGCCGTAGGTGAAATAGACATAGGCCGTGCCGGGCGCCGCGAAGAGACTTTCGTTGCGGCGCGTGCGCCGCGCGCGATACCCGTGACTCGCCGGGTCTTCGGGACCGAGGTATGCCTCGGTCTCGACGATGCGGCCCGCGGTGCGGCGACCGCCGATCTCGCTCACCAATACCTGCCCCAAAAGCCTACGCGCGACCTGGGGAGTAGGTCGCGCGTAGAATGACGCGGGAAGCGCTCGACGCCTCACGCCCCGCCGGTGAGCCCGCGCTTCACCTTCGACCAGAAGGACTCTCCCTCGCCGTCGCTCTCGGACTCACGAGCCGGCGGCTTCGACGGCGCTGGGGGTGCGGGCGGTGCGGGCGGGCGCGGTTCGGACGGCGTCATGCGGGGCTCGAACGTGTCGCGCGGCTCGCCGCGCTCGCCGTTGGAGACACCGCCGCCCCCCCCCCCCCCGCCCCCGGAGCGACTGCCCCCGCGACCGCGGCCCCCACGGCCCCGGCCACCGCGGCGGCCACGTCCACTCTGCTCGGTCCGCTCACTTCGTTCGCCCCGATCACCCCGATCGCCGAGGGCTGGCTCGCGCTCGTCTCGAGCACCGCCGCGACGCCCACGTCCCCCGCGGCCCCGTCCACCACCCCCGCTGCCCCTCTGCTCCCGCTCCACGGGGGCGCCAACGGCGGAAGGCTCAGAGCCGACCGGCGCCAAGGGGGGGGCGGGCGCCGTCGGCTTGGGAGGCAATAACTCGATACGTGGCTTGAAATTAGGATCAATCTCGACCACGCCGATCTTGGGCACTTCGGGAGGCGCGACGCGCGGCCCGCGTGATCCGCGGCGGAATCGCGCGCCGCGCGACGGCATCCCCCCGGCCGGCGCCGCCTGCGGTTGCGACCGCATGGACGGCGGTGCCGACGATTCCGGCATCGGCGGGTCGTTTGCCTCGTCCGCGTCGGTGACGCCGACGGGCTCGGGCTGGGGGAGGGAGGCTGGCGTCGCCTCGCGCAGCTTGACGATGTACTCGCCGTTGTCCTCTTTGGCGAGCTCGATCAGCTCGCGGTCGTGTGCCTGGCGGAGCAGCTTCTGCACCTGTCCCGGCTCGACCGGCTCGTTATCGCCCTTGATCTCCGCCATCGCCTCGCCGATCTCCTCGGCGCTGACAGGCCGAGCATCGCCGCCGAGCTTACCGATCGCCTGCTTGATGAGGCCGAAGGCGCCATCCAAGGAGAACCCGCTGCGTCGCTGTTCACCCGCGGGTGCCGGAGCCTCGGCTGCGCGACGGCTTCCACCGCGTCCGCCGCGCTCGCGGTCCCGCGGCCGATCGACGGAGCCTCCAATCGACGGCTGCGCCGCGGCACCCGGCACACCGGCGCCGAGGGCGATCTCGTACTGCCCGTTGTCCAGCTTGGTGAGAGTGATCAGGCCCCGGTGGGCCGCCTCGACCACGAACTTCGAGAAGCGCGAGAACCCCGCGTCCTTTTCGTCGAAGTTGGGATCGATCTCCTGCATCACTTGCTTCAAGCGGTCGGAGCGCATCACGTCGTTGTGCGCCGTCATCTGCTTCAGGGCCTCGACCACGAGCTCCCACGGATCGTGGCGCTCGTGCGTGATGTCGCTCTCCTTCGTGAAGCCCGCGAGCTCGTTGTAGGAGTAGTACTCGTCGCAGTTCTGGATCAGCAGGTCGCTCGACGACTCGCGAATGCCCACGCCGATCACGTACTTGCCGTACTCCTTGAGCTTTAGGACCAGGGCGGAGAAATCAGAATCGCCCGAGAGGAGAATGAACGTGCCGATCTCGGGCCGCGTGAATACGAGCTCCAACGCATCGATCGCGAGACGAATGTCGGTCGCGTTCTTCTTGTTGGAGCCGTACGCCGGAGCGAAGATCAGGTCGATCGAGGACTCGGCGAGTGGGACGACGTACTGCTGATAGCGCCGCCAGTCGGCGTAGGCGCGCTGAACGGCGACCTTTCCGCGGATGATGTCGGACTGAAGGAGCCGCTTGAGCTCCGTCTGCAGGTCCGAGCGAATCGCCATGGTTACGTTGTCGAAATCGATCAGGAGCGCGGCGTTCGGCGCATGGGCCGGCGGCTCCTTGTGCTGCCGTGGAAGATAGGAATGCGGCGGTTGTGTCATGTGGTTGTACTCAGCTCCAGGCCGACGACCTGCGCGAGCTCCCGTCGCTTCACCTTGCCGCTTCCGGTCAGCGGCAGGGTGTCGAAGAAGCGCACCAGGTCGGGCACTTTGTAGTCGGCGACGGCTTCACGACAGAAGTCCTTGAGCTCGTCGCCCGTTACGATTGATCCCTCCGTCGGCACGACGCAGGCACAGATCAGCTCCCCGAGGGTCTCGTTGGGGATGCCGACGACCGTCGCGTCGCCCACGGCAGGGTGCGTGCGGAGGAGGTCCTCCAGCTCGCGCGGATAGATCTTGTAGCCGCCGCGGATGATGACTTCCGCCCGGCGGCCTAGAATCTTGACGTAGCCGTCCTCGTCCACGAGGGCCAGGTCGCCCGTCAAGAAAAATCCCTCGGCGGTGACGGACCGCGACGTCTCACCGGGCATCCGGTCATAGCCCAGCATCACGTTGGGTCCCCGCACCGCCAGCTCGCCCACGGCCTCGGGCCCGTGCAGGCTGCCGCTCTTCAGGTCGACCACCTTCACCGTCACGCCCGTAATCGCCCGGCCGACGGTTTGCGCCCGCCGGTCCGCGTCATCCTCGAAGCGCGTCACGGTCACAGTGGGTCCAGTCTCGGTGAGGCCGTAGGCGATCTGCACGTCGCACCATTGCCGGATGCGACTCGCCAAGTCGGGTGAGACCGGGCTGCCCGCCACCAGGCCCGAGCGGCACGTGACGGGTTTCTGCTCCTCAAACGAGGGATGGCGCATGAGGAGCTCGAACATCGTGGGCACGCCGTGTACGACCGTCACCCGCTCACGCTGGATCAACTCCAACGCGGCGCCGGCGTCGAAGCGCTCTTGCAGCACAAGGGTCGCGCCCGCGGTGATCGTCACCGCCACGACATGCACCCCGAAGATCGTGAACGCGGGCACCGCACCCAACACCCGATCTTCTCCCGTGTGCCGTACCGCGTCACACGAGGCGCGCGCCGTCATGGTGATGCTGCCATGGGACAGCGTCACCCCCTTCGGCTTGCCCATCGTTCCCGACGTGTAGAGGATGGCCAGCGGCAAGTTGGCGGGATCGCCTGATACGATCGCGCCTGCGGGAGCGGCGCGTTTCGAAATCAAGTCCGCGTAGCGATACACGCGGTCGTCGAGCCAGCGGTCGCTCGTGCCCACGAGAATGAGCGCGCGTAGCTCGGGCAGGTCCGGCAGCAGCTCGTCGTACAACTCCAGGAAATCGGTACCCTCGTAGCTTTCCGGAACCACGGCAGCGCGAACCTCGGCGTGCCGTAGCTGATACTTGAGCTCGTGGATCGTCAGCGAGGGGTCGAGCGGGACGAGCACCACGCCGCGATACGCCGCGGCGAGCAGGGTGACTACCCATTCCGGCCAGTTCGGCAGGTCTACCGCCAGCCGGTCCCCGGCCCGGAGACCGAGCCTCGCCAGCGCCTCTGCAAGCGCGACTGCTTCACGCTCCACCTGCCCGTAGGTCATCCGGCGCGATTCGAAAACGAGGAACTCCCGATCGGGGTGCTCTCGCGCCGCTCGCGCAAAGAGCGCCGCCAAATGACCTGTCACGACGTCTGCCACGTCCCTCACAGCGTTGGGAACCTTTGAAAATAAACAACTTGCGTCGAAAAGGTAGATCGAGAGTCGAACGTCCCCCTGGACGCCAGCGATGTAACGTTTTGCCATCCAACGGCATTGGCGTAGAGACCGATGAGCGCAGCCCTGATCGAGGCCGTCCGGGCCGGCAGTCCGGAGGCGCTGGCCGCGCTCTACCACGAGCACGGAGCCGCCCTGTATCGCCTGGCGTACCGGTTGACCGGGACGCGCGAGGAGGCAGAGGACGTGGTGCACGATGTGTTCGTGGGCCTTCCCGAGGCCTTGGCGCACTATGAGGAGCGGGGGAAGTTCACGAGCTGGCTGAAGCGTGTAACGGCACGCGTGGCACTCATCCGGTTGCGCAGCCGGCAGCGGCGGCGCGAGGTCAGCCTCGACGGCGCAGATCAGCAGCCAGGGCCGCCCGTCGACGCAAATGTCATCGCCCTGGAAGGCGCTGTGAACAGTCTTCCCGATTCGTTACGACTGGTGATCGTGCTGAAAGAGGTCGAGGGGTATTCGCACGGCGAGGTGGCGGAACTGCTCGGCATCAGTGTCGCGGCCTCTCGGGTGCGTGCGGCCCGCGCGCTCGCGCGCCTGCGGAAGGCGTTGGAGGACGGGCGATGAGTAACGATACCGTTGACGCGATTCGGCGCGGCCTACGGAGCTTGGCTGCACCCGAGCCGCCGCCGGCTCTACTCGAAACAATCATGGCGAGCCGGGATTCCGGAATCCGCGTCGTCCTGCCGCGCGTGCGGCGCGATTACATGCCGTGGATCCTTGCGGCGTTCGCGGCTGCCGCGGCTGCGGTGCTCGTCATCAACCCTCGCGGGCGCGAGCGGCCGCCTGTACATTCGGAAATCGATTATCAGGACATTGCGGCGGCTCTGTCGTTCGTGCCTCGAGCCGCGCTGGCGCAGCAGACCGGGCCACCCCGAACTCCACGGTACGATCTCGTCCATCATCTGGACGGTTCGCGGGCTCACGCAGGCACCTGGACATATGACATCTGCACGACGACCGATGATGTGCTCACCACATGCGGCACCCGCCTGACGAGAACGGTTCGCGAGGCGCAGCGAGCAGCACAACCTGCTTGGGTGATGATTCAACGCGTGGCGTACGTGCGCGGCTGGTCGTCGACCAAGGACACGATCTACGTTCCGCCCGACACGACATATTTTGCACGGCAAACGCTCCGGCCCCTCTCGTGGTCGCTGACCGGCGACCGTATCCACGTCGTTCGACAGTTCGCTCCCGACAGCGTGCACGAAGCAGTGGACGTCACCGGCCCGCATCCTCGGAGCTGGCATTCGAGCGCGAAGCTTCCCGGCGCCTCAGACGACCCGGTGGTGTTGCGGTGGGCTCGCTTCGACGTTGCGCTGCTCTTACAGGCCTTGCCGCTCGCCCGCGGGTGGCAGGGGAGCGTGTACTCCGTCGGCCTGATCGGTCGGGTTCCAGGCGCGTCACCATTCGCACCGCTCGACTTTAGAGTCGTCGGGAGCGAGCGCATCAACGTGCCGGCCGGGCGATTCGACTGCTGGCGAGTCGAGGTGCAAATCGGCGACGAAACGGTGATGACGTTCTGGGCAAGCAAGGACCGCGGTTGGCTCATCAAGACAAAGCAAGGGGAGCCCGATTGGCGCACCGAGAGCACCCTCCTTTCGGCTACTCCCCCAGCACCTTGATGATCACGCGCTTCTTGCGCTGCCCGTCCCACTCGCCGTAGAACACCCGCTGCCACGGCCCTAGGTCCAGCGCTCCTTTCGTGATCGGCACGATCACTTCGTGTCCGATCGTGAGACTGCGCAAGTGCGCGGCCCCGTTGTCTTCTCCCGTTTCGTTATGGCGATAGCGCTTGGGCTCCCACGGCGCCACCGTGGTCTCGAGCCATTTGAGGATATCCGACCATAATCCCGACTCGTGATCGTTCACGAACACAGACGCGGTGATGTGCATGGCGCTCACCAGCGCCAGGCCCTCGATGACGCCACTCACACGCACCTGTTCGGCCACCTCGTCGGTGATGTCGATGAGTTCCTGGCGGGATTTCGTATTGAACCAGAGGTAGTGGGTGTGGCTCTTCATCAGTAGCCTCGCGTTTTTCAGGTCGGGAGCGGGGAGCGGGGAGCGGACCCGCCGATCACCATAAGGTACGGCTCCCCGCTCCCTGCTCCCGCTGTTGTGTGTCGAATTGTCACACGAGAGCCAAACCCCTAGATTGGCCCGACAATCATGCCGCTTCCCTTCCGGCAACGGATCTTCGTGATCCTGGTGGCCTTGACCGCGGTGCCCACCGCCCTGGCCGTGGTGGGCTGGGCGCTCGCGGTACGGACCGTCGCGCCCTCGGCGGGCGCCCGGGTGGCCCTCGAAGAGGTAGCGGCGTCGGCCCGGCAGATGGTCGACAAGGTCGACACGACGCATCTGACGCCGCGGGAGCGTGCGGCGCTGCGCGACCACCTGGAGCAACTCTCGAATTCCGTGACGCTCGCCCGCCGCGCCGAAACGTACCTGCGCTATTACGCCGGCGGATTCGCGGCGGTCGTGATCGTGTTCGGCGGCCTGGCCATCATCGCCGCGGTGAGGATCGCGGGCCACCTGTCGCGCCAGCTCTCCCGCCCGATCGACGAGCTCGTGGGCTGGACGCGGTTTATTCGACGCCGCATACCGCTGCCGGCCGGTCCCCCCACGCGTGGTGCGCCGGAATTCGAGGCGTTGCGCCAGGCGTTGCGCGAGCTGGCGACCGCGCTCGAGACCGCGCGCGACCGCGAGCTCGAGGCCGAGCGGCTCCGTGCGTTTCGCGAGGTGGCGCGGCGTGTGGCGCACGAGATCAAGAACCCTCTGACGGCCATGCGGATCGCCGTGGATCAGCTCGGCCGAACCGTCGGACCGTCGGACAGTCGGCACACCGTGGCGCTCGACGTCATGACCGCCGAGACGCAGCGGCTCGAGCAGCTCGCAAAGGAGTTCTCGGAATTCGGCAGGTTGCCGGAGGGGCCGAAGAGCGACGTGGATCTCGTGGACCTGCTCATGGATCTGGGGAAGACCGCCGTGCCCGCGGCGGTGGACGTGCACGTACACGCGAATGGCGGATCGTGCCGGCTGCTCGGGTACTACGATCCGCTGCGGCGCGCCTTCGCGAACCTGCTCCGGAACGCCGCGGAGGCGATGGGCGGCCAGGGAGCGATCGACGTCGGCGTCACCACGGAGGGATCCGGGCTCCTCGTGACGATCGCCGATCATGGGCCGGGCATTCCCGACGAGCTGCGCCAGCGGGTGTTCGAACCGTACTTCACGACCAAACACGACGGGACCGGTCTCGGGCTCGCCCTCGTGCGCCAGACCATCGAGGCGCACCACGGCACCATCAGCGTGGCCGAGACGCCGGGTGGCGGGGCGACGTTCTCCGTCGTGCTCTCGGCCGCATGAGCCCCCGCGTCCTATTGGCCGACGACGAGGCGAATATCCGCCGCATGGTCGCGGCGTTGCTCGAATCCGAGGGCTTCGAGACCGCGGAAGCACCTAATGGAACCGCGGCGCTCGCGGCGGTGGAGCGCGATCGGCCCGACGCCGTGCTCCTCGACCTCATGATGCCCGGTGGACCGGACGGCCTGGCGACGCTCGAGCAGCTCAAACGTGTGGCGCCCGACCTCCCGGTGGTGATGATGAGCGGCAAGGCCAACCTCGGCGACGCCGTGAAGGCCACCAAGCTGGGCGCGTTTCAGTTCCTCGAGAAGCCGCTGACCCCCGAAGGAGTGCTCACGACGCTCCGGGCGGCGCTCGCGCTTTCGCGCACCCTCGCAGAGAACCGGCGCTTGCACGAGGCCCTCGGGCACGCGGACCCGCTGGTCGGCGTGAGCAAGGCCATGGAAGAGCTCCGGGCGTTGATCGCGCGGGTCGCCCCCACCGACGCGCGGGTCCTGATCACGGGCGAATCGGGTACCGGGAAGGAGCTCGTGGCATCGGCCATCCACCGGCAGAGCACGCGCGCCGCGCGGCCGTTCGTATGCGTGAACAGCGCCGCCATTCCCAAAGACCTCGTGGAATCCGAGATGTTCGGGCACGAGCGCGGGGCCTTCACCGGCGCCACGGAGCGCCGCGTGGGGCGGTTCGAGCTGGCGGACGGCGGGACGCTGTTCCTGGATGAGGTCGGCGATCTCGGCCCCGAAGCACAAGCCAAGCTGCTGCGGGTCTTGGAAGCGGGCGTGATCGAGCGGTTGGGCGGCGAGAAACCGCTCCGGGTGGACGTGCGCGTGATCGCGGCCACGAACAAGGACCTTGGGAGGGCCTCGCAACAAGGTCAATTCCGGGATGACCTCTTGTTCCGGCTGAACGTCCTGCCGATCCACATCTCGCCGCTGCGGGAGCGCGCGGACGACGTCCCGCCCCTGATTCAGCACTTCGCCGCCCGCCAGGCGGCCCGCCTCGGCCGGCCCGTCCGGTTCGACGCCGGGGCCGTGCAGCTCCTCGCCTCGTATCCATGGCCGGGCAACGTGCGCGAGCTGGCGAATATCCTGGAGCGACTCGCCATCCTCGCCGCGGGGGACGTAGTGACCGCCGACGACGTGGCGCGCGTCGTGCCAGTGGACGGAGCCCGAGCCCCTACACCACTGTCCGAAGAGTGGACCGACGTGTCCCTCGCGGATGCCCTCGACGGGTTCGAGCGCTCCCTCATCGCACGCGCGCTCTCGGCCGCCCGTGGCAACGTCGCTGAGGCTGCCCGGCGGCTCGCGACCGATCGCGCCAACCTCTATCGCCGCATGCGCCGGCTCGGTCTCGAGCCTCCGCGCAACGCGGCGGGATGAGCCCATAGCCTCAACCAGGATGTCCGTTATGCGTGTCCCCTTCGTGTTACTGGTCCTCGGGGCGGTAGCCCCCGGTGTCGCGGCCGCGCAGGACACCGCCATCGTCATTCAACCGGAAAGCGGTGGGGTGGTCGTCCGGCCACCCGAGCTGCCGCGTGAGGTGGCCGAGGACGCGGTGCGCCGCTACAACGCGCCGACCACCACACGCCTCGTGGGTCGGTCCCAGCTGCCCGCAGGCAACGAATGGCGTGGTGACGTCGCCGTACGAAACGGCAGCGTGGTACTGGCAGGGCGTATCGAGGGCACACTCCTCGTCATCAACGGCGACGCGATTCTCGACTCCGGCGCCGTGGTGACCGGCGACATCATCGTGGTCGGCGGTACGGTGGCACGCCGCGCGACGGTCACCGTCGGCGGCGTCGTCCATGTCTATCCGGCGCCGCTCAGTTATCGCGTCAAGGGAGGGGGCGAGGAGATCGCGCTCGCGCCCCCAGATCTGCGGCGCTGGTTCCAGAGCCTCGGAATCGAGAAGTCGTGGGGCACGGCGGATTCGCGCTCGTCCCTGTCCATCACGACCGGCGGCACGTTCAATCGCGTGGAAGGGCTGCCCATCGCGTTTGGCCCACTGTTCGATTGGAAGCTCCATCAGAACTTGCGGCTGCGCATCGACGCGCTCGGGGTTTTTCGCACGGCCGGCGATTTCACCGACAAGCGTAGCGATCTGGGATACCTGTTCCGCACGGAGCTGCGCAGCGGCGAGCTGCCGGCGTACGGCGTCGAATTCCGCGCGTTCGACGACGTCGCGCCCGTGGAGGACTGGGGCCTGCGAAGCGCGGAAGTCGGCTGGTCGGCGTTCCTGTTTCAACGGGATTATCGCGACTATTACCTGAGCAAGGGGCTCACGGGCGGCGTGTTCGTCCAACCCAACCGACCGCTGCGAGTCGACCTCGAGCTGCGCCACGATTTGGAGACGACCGTCGCGGCCCGCGACCCGTGGACGGTGTTCCGCAACGACCAGGCCTGGCGTCCTAATCCGCCGATCGACGACGGGCATTATACGGCGGTCCGAGCGAGCGTCACGTTCGATACACGGAACGATCGGCTCGACCCCACCGCCGGCTGGTTCCTCCGCGCCCGCTTCGAGCACTCGGGCTCCGATGACGTCAAACCCCAGACGGGTGTGCCGAGCGCCGTACGCGGTCCGATCCCCACGGACGGGTCCTACCAGTTCAACCGTCTGTTCTTCGACCTCCGCCGCTACACGCGCGTGAGCCCGTCGGGGCGCGTGAACCTGCGCGTGCTGGCCGGGGGCTGGATCAGCGGCGACCCGTTGCCCCTCCAGCAACGGCTCTCCACGGGCGGCCCCGATCCCCTCGCGGGGTACGGATTTCGCCACAGCGCATGCAACCGGGACATCATCGATCCCGCGTTCACCAACACTCAGGTGGCCGCGTGCGATCGCGTGATTCTCGCGCAAGCGGAATACCGCGGGCACCTGTCACTCCACTGGGCGTCGGGCTCCTCGACGCCAGCCGACGAAGCGTCCAAATCGTTGCTCACCCTGCGGGGACTGGACGTGGTCGTTCTCGCGGACGCGGGGCAGGCGTGGCTGGTCGGGAACGGGCCCGGACGCCTCCCGTCGGATCGCCTGCCGACCCTCGGCAGCTGGCTCGCCGACCTCGGCCTGGGTGTGGACTGGGGCGGCTTCGGTGTGTATGCGGCAAAAGCGGTGACGGCCGGCGAGCCGTTGCGATTCACCCTGCGACTCGACCACCGCTTCTGAGGTGAGGCCGGGCCCCGTCGTCCTGGCCCTGCTCGGTGCTGCCACGGTCCCTCGGGCCGTGGCGCAGGCGCCCGCGCTCACCGTCATCCTCCAGAAGGACGTCGCCCGGATCCAAGCGACGGGCCTATTGGCCGACGGCAAGTTCGCGACGCTGATGCGGTCGGGATTCCCCCTGCGCCTCCACTATCGGCTCGAGCTGTGGCGCGCGCGGTCCGGCTGGTTCGATCAGCACATCAATGACTGGTCGTGGGACGCCGTCGCGCGTCACGATCCCCTCGCCGACGACTTCATCTTGATCCGCACCGGCGGCGCCGTGGCCCGCTACGGCTCGGCCGAGGACCTGGAGCATGCGTTCGAGGTTCCGTATCGTGTGACCCTCAGGGCGAAAGGCGGGGGCAACTTCTACGTGCTGTGCCGCCTCGAGGTCACCACCCTCAACGAGACCGACCTGGAAGAGCTCACGCGTTGGCTCAAGGGGGACGTCAGTCCGGCGGTCTCGGGCGGCGGCAATCTCGGCGACGCGCTGGCCCGCGGCGCGCAACGGCTTTTGGTGCGAATCGCCGGCCTCCCGCGCCTGACACTGGAAGCGCGGTCCGAGACGTTCAACCGACCCGAAGCGAACTAGGAGCCGAACCGACGGTCGATCGCCCGACGGATGTCCTCGAGGGAGCTGCCCTGGGAGGCAAGCTGCGTCGCCAGCATCGCCTCGCCCATGCAGATGTCACACCTGCCGCCATGGTCGGACTCGAAGCAGGTGAGCAGCGAGCGGTGCCCGAAATGCTTGGAACAATCGCAGTGACAGTACAGGCCATCGAGCACGCGGGGCGCGCTGCGGGCCGCGGCGTAGGCCTCCGCCGCTCCCGGCGTGCTCGGGAGCAAGGATGGAGGCAGCACCCGCTCCGCCGTGACCCCGGGCCGCGGCTCGGGGTGCGGTACCGTGCCTCCGGCACCCGGCTTCACGGCCAGCACGGCAAGGGCGGCGACGGCCGCCATCCCCGCGATCACCCATGGAAGCCTTTGGCTCAGAGCGCCTCGAGGGTGGCCAGGACCTCGCCGCCGTAAAACAGGCGGATGTACTTCGACTGAATCGAGGTCAGGCGGCGGACCGCCCAGGCCAGGTGCACGAAGTGCGGCTCGAAGGGCGGCCGCAACGGATGCATGCCGGCCTCTTCGGGCAGAAGGTTGCCCTTGCGCGTGTTACACGAGCTGCAGGCAGTGAGGACGTTGGTCCAGGCGTTCGTGCCCCCACGCGACAGCGGCACCAGGTGGTCACGCGTCAAGCACTCCCGGTGCCGCAACTCTGGCTGGCTGCGCCCGCAGAACTGGCAGCGGTAGTTGTCGCGGGCGAACAGGAAGGTGTTGGTCACTTGGCGCCGGAAGCGCCGGGGCACGTGCACGAACTTGACCAGCCGGATGACGGCCGGCCGAGGAATGGCCAGACGCTCGCTCTTGACCAGGGGCCCGTCCGCCTCGACGATCTCGGCCTTGCGGTCGATGACCAGCCGCAGCGCCCGGCGCACGGGCACCATGGTCAGCGGCTCGAACGAGGCATTCAGGGCGAGACAGCGCACGGACATCCCCCAGCGACAAAGCGGCCGTCTGGCCCGGAGTGAGCGAGACGGCCACGTATGCTACACAACAAGCTAAGGCCCGGCAAGAGCTTGCGTTAAGTCACACGCCCCCGCCCTCCGCGAACGCAACCCGAAGCGCTCCCAATTGGTCCACCACCGAGGCCCGCGACGCGCCCCCGGGTGTGGCCCGACTCTCCACGGAATCCTCCCACGTTCCAAGCTGGGCCAGCGCGGCGCCGAGGGCCGGGTGAATGCCCGCCGCCAAGGGCTGAGGCACGCGATCGAGAGGCACGCCCGAACGCTCCGCCTCCCGCACCAGACGTCCGACGAGCCCGTGGCTCTCCCGGAACGGAACCCCCGTTTCCACGAGGAAATCGGCGAGGTCCGTGGCGCGCAGCGCGGAATCGAGTGCGGCTCTCATCCGGTCGGCATCGGCGGTCAGCGTCGCGATCGCGCCGGTCACTGCGGGCAGCACCAGCGCCAGTGTGTCGAACGCGTCGAACAGGAGCGCCTTGTCCTCCTGCAGATCCTTGCTGTACCCGGCCGGGAGTCCCTTCAGGGTGGTGAGGAGGGCAACCAGGTCACCAAGCAGCCGTCCGGACTTGGCGCGGGCGAGCTCGAAGACATCGGGGTTGCGCTTCTGGGGCAAGAGACTCGACCCGGTGCTGAAATCGTCCGCCAGGCGCACGAAGCCGAACTCGGCGCTCGTGTACGTGACCAGCTCCGCGCCGAGACGCGACAGGTGCGTCCCTACGAGTGCCAGCGCGAACAGCACCTCCGCCACGAAGTCGCGGTCCCCAGTGGCGTCGAGGGCGTTCGCGGAGACCGAGCGAAACCCGAGTGCCTCTTTGAGCAGCACTCGGTCGACGGCAAACCCCGATCCCGCGAGCGCCCCCGACCCGAGCGGAAGCTCCGCGACACGACGCCGGGCGTCGGCCAGGCGCTGGCGATCCCGAACGAGCGGCCACGCATGGGCCAGCAGGACATACGCCCACCGCACCGGCTGGGCACGCTGCCCGTGGGTGTAGCCGGGCAGCAGGAGGTCCACGCCGGCCTCGGCGCGCGTGACGAGCGCCCGCCCGAGCGTCGCCAGGTCCCGGTCGAGCTGATCGACCGCGGCGAGGGTCCACAGCCGCAGATCGGTGACGACCTGGTCGTTGCGCGACCGGCCTGTGTGGAGCTTCCCCGCGACCGCCCCAACCTCGGCGTACAGCAAGCGCTCGACCAAGGTGTGCACGTCCTCGTCTGGGGCTCCCACGGCCGCGCCATCGGCCAGGCGTTCGGCCACGCGATCGAGACCGTCCAGCAGCTGCATCTCGTCGGCCGAGGTCAACACGCCCACGCGGCCGAGCGCGTGCACCCACGCCTTGCTGGCCGCGACGTCCTGAGGCCAGAGCCGGTGATCCACCGGCAAGCTGCGATTCAACGCGTCGAGCGCTTCACTCGGGCCCGCGCTGAACCGGCCGCCCCACATCTGATGCGACGTGGGCGGTGCCGCGGCCGCGGGCGGCGTCTCCACGGGCGCGCGGGGGCGGGGGGGCGACATCACTCCGCCACCGCGCCGACTTCGGACTGGCGCCGCGCGGCCTCGAGCCCCGCCGCGATCTTGATCGATAGCCCGTAGAGATGGATGAACCCTTCGGCGTCGCGCTGATTGTAGACGTTGTCCTTGCCGAACGTGGCGTACGAGGGCTGATACAGGGCGTGGGGACTCTCCCGTCCCGCGACGGTGAGGCCGCCCTTGTAGAGCTTCAAACGCACGGCGCCGCTCACGCGCTTCTGTGTGCTCGCCACCGCCGCGTCGAGCGCCTCGCGCTCGGGCGTCCACCACCGGCCGTCGTACACCAGGTCCGCGTATCGCAGCGCAAGCTCGTCCTTGAGACGCAGTGTCCTCCGATCGAGCACGAGCTGCTCGAGCTCGCGGTGCGCCGCGTGGAGCAGCGTGCCCCCCGGCGTCTCATAGACCCCGCGCGACTTCATGCCGACCAGCCGGTCTTCCACGATGTCCGCCCGGCCCACGCCGTGCTCGCCCGCGATGCTGTTCAGCGTCTCGAGCAGCTCGACCGGTCCCATCGGCACGCCGTTGACGGAGATGGGCGTCCCTTCTTCGAACCCGACCTCCACGATTGCCGGAAGGTCCGGAGCCTCGAGCGGGTCGTTGGTCATGACGAAGATGTGTTCGGGGGGCTCGCGGGCCGGATCTTCGAGGATGCCGCCCTCGTGCGAGCAGTGCCAGAGGTTGCGGTCGGTGGAGTACGGCTTGTCCACGGTCGCCTGCACCGGCACACCCTTCGCTTTGACGTACGCGATGAGATCTTCACGGCCCTGGAACTGCCACTCGCGCCACGGCGCGATGATCTGGAGCTCCGGTGCCAGCGCCGCGTACGTGAGCTCGAAGCGGACCTGATCGTTGCCCTTCCCGGTGCAGCCGTGCGCCAGCGCCTGCGCGCCCGCCTGTTGCGCGAGGGCCACCTGACGCGCCGCCATCACCGGACGCGCCATGGCCGTGCCGAGGAGATAGGTACGCGCGTAGACGGCGCCGGCGCGGAGCGTGGGGAAGACGAAGTCGCGCACGAATTCCTCGCGGAGGTCCTCGATGACGCAGTCCACGGCGCCCGAGCGTTTGGCCTTCTCGACCAGACCGCCGAGCTCCCCCGTCCCCTGCCCCACGTCGGCGGCGAAACACAAGACCCTGGCGCCGTACTGCTCGCGGAGCCAGGGCACGATCGCGGACGTGTCGAGTCCACCCGAATACGCGAGAACCACCAGCGGCCCCATGTCGCGCCCCTCCGTAGGTTTATGCATGTGAGTGCATAAACATACAGCAGCCGAAGACCGTGTCAACGCCCGGCGGAGCCTGGCGCACTCCCTCCGGTGAGCAGATGTTTGCCGGCGCATGCACCCGACTTCCAAGACCTACGACGTATGCATCGTCGGCTCCGGTGCGGGCGGCGGGATGGCCGCGTACGCGCTCACCAAGGCCGGCGCGGACGTCGTCGTACTCGAAGCGGGTCAGCCCTGGGACAACACCAAGGACTCGGCCATGCTCGAGTGGCCATACGAGTCGCCGCGGCGCGGGGCGTCCACGCCAGAGCGCCCGTTCGGCGAGTTCGACGCTTGCATCGGCGGCTGGGAGATCCCGGGCGAGCCGTACACGCGCGCGCCGGGCACCGAGTTCAGCTGGTGGCGGGCGCGCATGGTGGGCGGCCGGACCAACCATTGGGGCCGCATCTCCCTGCGGTTCGGACCGTACGATTTCAGGCGCAAGAGCCGCGATGGGCTCGGCGACGACTGGCCCATCGTCTACGAGGACGTCGCGCCGTATTACGACGAGGTCGACCGGCTGATCGGCGTGTTCGGGAGCAAGGAGACCCTGCCGAACGAGCCGAACGGCCTTTTCCTGCCGCCACCTCGCCCACGCTGCCACGAGCTGCTCGTGAAGCAAGCGGCCGACACGTTGCACGTCACGTGTATTCCCGCGCGGCTCTCGATTCTCACGCGCCCGTTGAACGGGCGGGCCGCGTGCCACTACTGTGGCCAGTGCAACCGCGGCTGCCGCGTCAACGCCAACTTCACGTCCACGAACGTCCTGATCGCGCCGGCTCTCGCAACAGGCAAGCTCACGCTCATGACCAACGCGATGGTCCGCGAGGTGACCATCGATCGCACCGGCCGGGCGACCGGCGTCACCTATGTCGACAAAGCCACGGGCGCCGACGTCGGCGTGCGCGCCCGGGTCGTGGTTCTGGCCGCGAGCGCGTGTGAGTCCGCCCGCCTGCTCCTCAATTCGAAGTCCACCCTGTTCCCCAACGGCCTTGCCAACTCGAGCGGCGTCGTGGGCCGATACATCACGGACACCACGGGGACGGACGTGTCCGGGTTCATTCCGAAGATGATGGATCACGTGCCCCATAATCACGACGGCGTGGGCGGCATGCATCTCTACATGCCGTGGTGGCTCGACAACGCGAAGCTCGATTTCCCGCGCGGGTACCACATCGAGGTGTGGGGTGGCACGCACCTGCCGACGTACGGATTCCTGGGCGGCATTCACCGCTACCCGGCCGGCGGCGGGTATGGGAAGCAGCTCAAGGAGGACTATCGGCGCTACTACGGGGCAAGCATCGGCTTCTCGGGACGGGGCGAGATGATTCCCAACGACGACAGCTACTGCGAGCTCGACCCCGCGGCCGTCGACCGCTGGGGGATCCCGGTGCTGCGGTTCCACTGGAAGTGGTCCGAGCACGAACTCCGTCAGGTGAAGCACATGCAGGAGACGTTCCGGGCCCTGATCGCCGCAATGGGCGGTGAAGTGTTCGCGACGATGCCGACGCGCGAACAGGGCTACGGTATCGCGGCGGGAGGCACGATCATCCACGAGCTCGGTGGGGTGCGGATGGGGGACGACCCGAAGAGCTCCGTCGTGAACCGGTGGTGTCAGGCGCACGACTGCAAAAACTTGTTCGTCGCCGACGGGGGACCGTTCGTGTCGCAAGCGGACAAGAATCCGACCTGGACGATTCTCGCGCTGGCGATGCGAACGTGTGACTACATCACGGAACAAATGAAGAAGGGGGCGCTTTGACAACGCATCTCGACCGTCGCGAAGCGCTTGCCCTGCTCGCCGGCGCCCCGCTCGCCGCGGTGTTCCAATGGGCGCCGGACTCCGTGCGCGAGGCCGCGGCGCGAGCGCGCGAAGTGATCGCTCGCGGTGCGCCGTATGAGCCGAAACAATTCACACCACACGAGTGGCAAACGGTTCGCATCCTGGTGGACCTGATCATCCCCAAGGACGAGCGCTCCGGCGGCGCCACAGACGCCGGCGTGCCCGAATTCATGGACTTCATGCTGGGCGACGATCCCGAGCTCGCGGTCCCCGTGCGCGGCGGTCTGGCCTGGCTCGACCACGAATGTCACGATCGCTACGGCAAGACCTTCGTCGACTGCGGCGACGCGGAGCGGACAGCCGTCCTGGACGACATCGCCTGGCCGCGCAAGGCCAAACCGCCGCATGCCGCGGGCGTGGCGTTCTTCAACCGGTTCAGGGACTTCACCGCCTCGGGATTCTTCTCCAGTCGCATGGGCGTGCAGGATCTCCGCTACATCGGCAACACGTTCGTCTCGGACTGGAAGGGGTGTCCGCCGGAAGCGCTCGCCAAGCTGGGCGTGCGCTACCAGGACTGACGGGAGATGACGCCTACGCGCCTGGGCGTCGGCATCGTCGGCAGCGGGTTCAACGCGCGGTTTCACCTGCAGGCATTCCGGGCCGTGCGCGACGCCGATGTGCTCGGCGTCTGGAGCCCGACCGCGACCCACGCGGTGGAAACCGCGGCTCTCGCCCGCCGGCTCGACGTCGGTGAAGCGAGGCCGTTTCGGTCCATCGCCGAGATGGTGGCGGACCCGGCGATCGACGCCCTGTGGGTGTGCGGCCGGAACGATGCGCGCGTCGGCAATCTGGAGGAGGTCGCCGACGCCATCACGCGGGGCGATGGGCAGCTGAAGGGGATCGCGTGCGAGAAGCCGCTCGCGCGCAATGTGGCCGAGGCAATGCGCGTGGTGGAGCTCGCGGAGCGTGCAGCTGTCATGCATGGCTATCTCGAGAACCAGGTGTTCGCGCCCGCGGTGACACAGGGACGCGCCATCCTCTGGACGCGGGGCGCGGCGCTCACGGGCCGGCCCTACCTGGCTCGCGCGGCGGAGGAGCACAGCGGGCCCCACATGCCCTGGTTCTGGCGGGGCGAGGTGCAAGGTGGCGGCGTGCTCAACGACATGATGTGCCACTCGGCGCTCGTGGTGCGTCACCTGCTGACGCAGCCTGGCGCGTCGCTTTCGTCGGTCCGGCCGGCGCGCGTGACGGGGCACATCGCCAGCCTCAAGTGGACGCGACCCGAGTACGTCACCCGGCTGCAGCAGGCGATGGGCAAGACCGTCGACTACGCCAGGCATCCCGCGGAAGACTTCGCGAGCCTCACCGTCGAATTCGAGACCGATGACGGCGCCACGGTCATCGGCGAGGCGACCACGTCCTGGAGCTTCGTCGGGGCGGGCCTCCGACTGTCGGCCGAGCTGCTCGGTCCCGAGTACTCCATGGCGTGGAACTCGCTCGACAGCCCGCTCAAGCTGTTCTTCAGCCGCGCGGTGCAGGGGCAGGCGGGCGAAGATCTGGTCGAGAAGCAAAACGCCGAGATCGGACTGATGCCGGTCGTGGCGGGGGAGGCGGCAGTGTACGGCTACGAAGCGGAGGACCGCCATTTCGTGCGCGCGTTCCTGGGACGTGAAGCGCCCGAGCTCACGTTTCACGACGGGCTCGATGTCGTCAAGCTGCTCATGACGGCGTACATGAGCGCGGAGCAGGGTCGCACGCTCGACTTTCCTCCGGAAGGTCTTGCCGCGTTCGTGCCCGCCGTCGCAAAAGGAACGTGGAAGCCCGGGCCCTAACGCCCCTCGGCCGTCGTGCGTACCTTGAGGGACCAGTTCCGCCGAGGACACTCGACATGATTCGCCGCGCCGTACCCCTCGCCCTCCCGCTCGCGCTCGCCCTGGCGGCGCCGCGGATGGGCGCGCAACAGCCCGCGACCCCCGACTTGGCCGTGGGGTCCGTGGCGCCCGATTTCACCCTGCCCGGCGCGACGCGCTTCGGCGTGCTCAAGGCGCCCATCCACCTCAGCGACTTCAAGGGCAAGACGGTGGTGCTCGCGTTCTTCTACAAGGCGCGCACCAAAGGGTGAACGATCCAAATGCATGCGTACCGTGATCAGTACGCACAGCTCTTTCACGACGGACGGAGCGTGGTGCTCATCGGGATCAGCGTGGACCCGGTCGACACGCTCGCGGCGTGGTCCCACGATGACGAGTTTCCGTTCCTCTTCGCGAGCGACACCGGCGGGGTGGTAGGCAAGACGTACGGCGCTCACAACCCGAAATACAGCATGGACGTCCGCAACCTCCTTGTGGTGGGCCCGGACGGGAAGATCGCCTACAAGATGGCGCCCTTCCACGAGATCGATCCGCAGTCCTACAAGGACCTCGCGGCCGCGATCGATCGTATCACGCCGCGCGCGACGGAAGGAGAGTAGGTCCCGCTAGTTCCCCGCGACGGGGCGTAGCGCCGCCGCGATGTCCTGGTCCGTGCCGGTCCCGGTGTAGGTCACCTTGCCGGCGCGGTCCAGGACGACGATGTATGACGTCGTGGGCGCCTGGTAGGCGCGGACCGCCGCCCCACTCGCGTCGAACACCACGGGGAAGGGCAGCGGGTGGTCGGCGAGGTGGCGCTTGATGGACGCCGGAGACTCGTTCACACCCACACCGATAGCCACAAACTGCACCGACGCACCGTAGCGCGCGTGCGCCGCCTTGAGCGCAGGCTCGAGGGCCTTGCACAACGGGCACCACGTGGCCCAAAACTCGAGCAACACCGGCTGCTTGCCGACGAACCGTCCAAGATCGAAGGTCTTCCCATCCAAGTCCTGCACGGCTACCGACGGGCCTTTCGTCCCCAGTGGAAGTCCGATGTCCTGAGCCGCGAGTGCCGCCGGCGCCATGAGTGCGGCGATGAGTGCTAATCTGAATTTCGTCACAAGACCTGTCCCGCCTTGATGAAGTAGTATTCCGCCATCGCCAGCATGCTGACGCCGGCGATCTTCTTGATCCACACCATCCAGACTCCCGCCCGGGGAAGCGTCGCCAGCGTACCCGAGAACAGGCCCACCACCACGAGCAGCGCCGTCATCCCCAGCGAGAATACGAATAAGTACACGAAGCCGAGCACTCCGCTCCGCGTGGACGCCACCCACGTGAGCACCGCCGCGAACGCCGGCGCTCCGCACGGCGCGGCGACGATGCCGGAGGTCGCTCCAAGAAGGAACACCGCCGGATACGTGCCTCCGCCCAGGCTGCCCGCCCATCTCATGAGACGCTCTGGGGCGACCACGGGGATCACATCGAGCATAGCAAGCCCGAAAATGAGCAGGAGGTTCCCGATCGCGAGCCTGGCCCAAGGACTGGCGCTCACGGTGCCGAAGAGCGATCCCGAGAGCCCGGCGATGAGGCCGAGAATCGCGTAGAACAGCGCGAGGCCCGTCACGTACGCGAGGGTGAGACGCGCGGTCCGGGCCCGGGATTGCTGCCCCACGTTCGCACCCGAGAGGATGCCGGCCGTGATCGGAATCATCGGGTAGATGCAGGGGGTCAAGCTCGTCACCACGCCCGCGCCGAACAGCGTGACGAGGGCGACCAGCGGATGATCGGTGAGTGTGCCGGAGAGGCCGCCAGGCACTAGAGCACCCACCCCGACCGATAGGTCGACCGGATGAAGTCGTCGGGCACACGGACGTTCGTCACCTGGCCGGTCGCCGGATTGGTCTCGAGCACGCGCCCGAGTCGCACGGCGAGACAGCCGAGCAGCACCATCGACGTGAGGCCTCCCGCGTGCCCGTCGAATGTCGAGCCCGCGGGGGCGCCGCCCTTGCAGGCCGCGATCCATTCGGCGTAGACGCCCGGAGAGCGCGGGTACCTCTGCGCGGGGGGATGCGCGGTGAGCTCGGCTTGCTTCGCCGAGTCGAGCACCTTCGGGTCGTCTCCGTACGTACCGGCGGTGAGCTTGCCGTCTGAGCCGATCCAGAGCTGCCCACCTCCACGATCGGCCGGCCAAGCGGCATCGTCGGCCACTTCGGGCGGTCGCGCCGGATACAGGCTGCCGTCCCGCCAGACGACCTTCACTTCGGGTCGGCTTCCCTTCGCGGGGAACGTGTAGGTGATGCGGGAGCCCGCGGGCGCGGTCTCCTTGAAGAGCGGCGTTGATTCGGGCTCGATACGAGATGGGAAACCCAGATCGAGGGTCCAGTACGCCGCGTCCATGATATGGCAGGCCATGTCGCCGAGCGCCCCGGTGCCGAAATCCCAAAAGCCGCGCCACTTGAACGGTACATACGCGGGATGGTACGGCCGCTCCGGCGCGGGACCTAGCCAGAGGTTCCAGTCGAGAGTCGCCGGTACGTAGTATTCGTCGAGGGGGCGCTCGATTGCCTGTGGCCAGATCGGCCGGTTGGTCCAGAAGTGGACCTCGCGCACCGTGCCGACCGCTCCCGCCTCCACCCACTCGCGGATCTGGCGGGTGCCCTCGCGTGCGTGACCCTGGTTGCCCATCTGCGTCATGAGCTTGGGATGACTCCGGGCATACTCCGCTAACGCCCGTACCTCGCCCATGGTTCGCGCGAGCGGCTTCTGGATATACGTGTGCTTGCCCGCCTTGAGCGCGAGCAGACCGGCCGCGGTGTGCGAGTGGTCCGGCGTCGAGATGGTGACCGCGTCGATACTGTTCCGCTCTTTGTCGAGCATCTCACGGTAGTCCCGGTACCGTTTCGCCTTTGGATAGGCCTGGAACGAATCCTCTGCGGCCTTGAGATCGACGTCGCAGAGGGCGTAGATGTTTTCGCCCTCCATCCCCTTCACGTCGTTCTTGCCCATGCCACCCACGCCGATGCACGCCACACTGAGCGTGTCGCTCGGCGCTCGCATTCCGCGCCCGAGGACATGGCGCGGGACGATCGTGAACAATCCGGCGGCGCTCAGATCGCCGACAAACCTGCGTCTCGTGATACGTTTGCGAGCCATGGAGGACCTCTACCGAACGGGTGTGGCGGCGACCGGGGCCGATCGGGGATGGAACAATGCGGCGAAGAGAATTAGAACGACTGCCGCGGACCCGGCGGGCAGCATCCAGAAGCTGGGCCAACGGTCGAGGGGCAGACTGGCCGCGCCGCCGAGCAACTTGTCGTATACGTTGCCGGCCACCTGCGCCCCGATGAGCATGCCGACGCCGTAGGTGACCAGCACAAGGAATCCCTGCGCCTGGCCACGAACCGCTGGCGTCGATTTCTTGTCGACGTAGATCTGGCCTGTAACGAAGAAGAAGTCGTAGCAAACGCCGTGGAGCAGGATCCCAATGGCGATGAGCCAGAAGATTGCCGTGGGGGCAGCGATCGCGAACAGCAGGTAACGCAAGACCCACGCGCCCATACCCACCATCAGCATTCGTTTCACGCCGAGCCGTAGGAAGAAGAGCGGCATGAGCAGCATGAAGACTACCTCGGACATCTGACCGAGCGACTGCGTCGCCTGGATCTTCGAGATGCCGGCGTTCCCCAGGAAGAGCTGCGTGAAATTGTAGTAGGCGGCGAGTGGGATGCAGAGTAATAACGAGGCGACGATGAAGACGTAGAACGCGCGGTCGCCGATCTGCGCAAGCGCGTCGAGCCCGACAATGCTGCGCACGGAGACCCGCTGCCCGGCACCAGGCGGAGGAGTGTGCGGAAGCGAGAAGGCAAAAAGCCCCAGCAGTACGCTCGCGGTGCCGGCGGTGTAGATGGGAAGCGCGGTTCGCTCCGGGACGGGCCCCGCGCCAACCACTGGCCCCAGCACGAAATCGATTGACAGTCCGGCTAGGATCCAACCGATGGTGCCGAACACTCGAACGAGAGGAAACTGTTGCTCCTGCGACTGGATGTGGTGGAAGGCCAGGCTGTTTGCGAGGCCCAGCGTCGGCATGTAGCAGATGTTGTAGAACAGCAGGAGCAGGATGAACACCACTGGCGCACTCGTTGCCCACGGCACCGCGAACATCACCACACCACCCAGAAGGTGAAGCACGCCGAGGACCTTCTCCGTCGCGAAGTAGCGGTCGGCGACAAGCCCGAGGAAGAACGGCGCGACGATTGCGGCTATCGGATTCACGGAATAGGGCCAGTGCGTCAGCGTCTCCATGCCGTGGTTCGCCATGTAGACGGCGATCGCCGTGTACCACGCGCCCCAAATGAAGAACTGCAGGAACATCATCACCGAAAGGCGAGCGCGGACGCTCACGGCAACACGCGGATCTTGATGTCGCGGAACGCCACCCAGTCGCCGTGGTCCTGCAGGCCGATGTAGCCGCTCGTATTGCGCCCGTAATGCACGTGCAGCGCGAACTTGCTCTTCATCACCCGCGCCACCCAGTCCGGGCTGCCGAGCTCGTACTCGACCACCTTGACGCCGTTGAGCCAATGCTCGACGTGATTCCCCTGCACCACCAGCCGGACCCAGTTCCACTGCCCCGCCGGCTTCACCACACCGGCCGGTGACGGATAGATCCCGTAGCACGACCCGGCGGCGGTGAGTCGCGATCTCCCGTCGGGGTGCCCGGCGTCGTCGAGCACCTGCATCTCGGGGCCACTCCAATACGCCGTGGAATCGTCTTCGCTGACCCGGTAGAAGATCCCGCTGTTTCCGGCGCGCGAGATCTTCCATTCCAGCACGAGCTCGAAGTTGGCGAACCGCTCGGTGGTGATGATGTCGCCCGCATGGGCCACGCGGGTCAGCGCGCCGTCGACGACTTGCCAGCCATGCGGCAACGAATCCATGCGAAAGCCACGCCATCCGGTGGTGGTTCGGCCGTCGAACAGGAGGCGCCAACCGGCGGCACGCTCCCCCGGGGTGAGCACGGGCTCTTGGGATCGCGCTAGGTTCGGAACGCCGAGACGCAGGGCCGCCAGACACGCGGCCGCGAGGCCATATCGGCTCAGGTGGGACACTTCGTCTCCTCCGTTACGACGGGAACGATGGGCCTACTCCGGAATGCCGCCGAGCTCCTTCAATCGGGTCTGGACGGCGCGGCGGGCGCGCTCGCTGCGCGTGATGACGAGCACCGCGTCGTCACCCGCGATCGTGCCGATGATCTCGGTCCACCCCGCGGCGTCGATCGCGAGCCCGAGCGCCTGCGCGCCCCCCGCCGGCGTTTTCACGACGAGCAAGGGGCCGACGCCGTCCACCGACACGAGCAACGTGGGCAACACCTGGGCGAGCTGCGGCCGAATGGCCAAGCCGGCCTCAGGGGGCGGCGCGTAATGTGACCCGCCATCCGGCGCGGCGACCTTGGCGAGCCCGAGCTCGCGGATGTCACGCGACAGCGTGGCTTGCGTGACATCGAACCCCTCGCCCTTGAGCAGCTCGCGCAGCCGCTCCTGGCTCGCCACCGTCTCCGATCGGAGGATTTTCAAGATGGCGGCGTGGCGCTGGGTTTTCATGGGGCCAGAATCTAGCCGTGAACCACGCGCCCGGCGACGACTGTAAGAAGAGCGGTAGAGGCCGGTAGAAGTCGGTAGAGGTCGGTAGAGGGAAAGACTGCGAGATCCGCTGCTTTGCCGACTTCGAGAGAACCAATCTCGCCTTCAAGCCCCAGCGCTCGCGCGCCTTCGAGCGTCAGCATTCGCAACGCGTCTTCACCATCGAGGCCCGCGGCCAACGCCTCCGCTCGCAGATCGGCATCCCCGACACTCACTACCGAATCCGTCCCGAGCCCGACGCGAACGCCCGCCCGACGGAAGGCCGCGAGCGGCGCCGTGCCGTGGCCGTGCGCCCGGTTGGACCGAGGACAGTGAGCCACCGCCACCCCAGCCTCCGAAAGAATCTTGATGTCCCGATCGTCCACCTGGACGCAGTGGATGGCAAGGCAGTTGCCAGACGCCAAGACGCCAAGTTGCAACAGGTACTCGACTGGCGAACAATCGTGTGCTCGTACCGCAATGCCGCGTGCGGACAGCCCATCAGCAAATGGTCCCCGCCCCTCGCGCACGAACTCGGTCTCCTCGCGCGATTCCGCGAGATGGACCGCGACGGGCAGCCCTTCGCGCCGCGCGAACTCCGTCGTAGCACGGTAGAGGGTGTTGCTAACGGTGTATGGCGCATGAGGAGAGACGCCGAGGCGCACCAGGTGAGAAGTGAGCGGTGAGAGGTGTGCGACCGCACCCGTCAACTCGGCGAGGCTCGAGCCGCACATCACGGGGTCGGGCCCGAATACTTCCTGATAATAGATCCCCCGTCCGCCGAGGCGGGCGAGTGCTTCGAGGGGCGCGCCCGTGCTTCCTGTGTCGGCCATGCACGTGACTCCCGCGCCCCACGCGTCGCGCACGCCCTGTTCCGCGGAGCGCGAGAACTCCTCCGCGGTGCTCGCGTCCTTCAGCGCGCGGATCGTGCGAATCCACGGCGCGAACGCCGACTCGCGATTCTTCCCCGCGAGGTGCGTCAGCTCGAGGTGCGTGTGGCAGTTGACGAGTCCCGGGAACATCGTGCCTTGCGGGAAGTCGAGCCGTCGGGCTCCCTCCGGGGCGGGAAGCGCGGCCGCGGGCCCTACCGCCGCGATCTTGCCACGGTCGTCAACGAGAACGGCGCCGTCTGCGATTGGCGGCGCCGTGATGGGATGCACGGAGCGGGAACGGATATAGAGCATCAGGTGTCCGGTTACCGGTGTCTGGTGTCCGGAGACCGGACACCAGACACTCTCCGTTACGGAGACACTCCAATGCCACCGAACGGCGTATGCACCGGACACGCCTGCGTGGGTTCCGTGCCGGGATAGAACCAGTCCCAGTGGCGCACGTCCTGGGGACAGAAGGGCGTGGCGAGGTAGCCGTTCGACCAGTCCACCTCCCGCGTGATGAGCGAGTCGGGTCGGACCCAATCGGGCGGCGCTGGCCGGCGGTCGTACACATCGCGCATGAACGCCGTCCACGCCGGCGCCACGATGCGGCCGCCTCCGGCGTTGTGCTCGAGAATGCGTTGCTGCAGGTCGTACCCGACCCACATGCCGGCCACGAGCTCGGGCGTGTACCCGATGAACCACGCGTCGGTGTAGTCGTCCGTCGTACCCGTCTTGCCGGCAGCCGGGAGCGTGAACCCCGCTTTCCACACCGCGCTGAACGCGGTCCCGCGACGGATCACGTCCTTCATCATGTCCACCATGAGCCACGTATGCTCGGGATCCATCACCGGCTCGCGTCGGATCGCGGGCTGCCAGAGGATGTTCCCCTGCCGATCCTCCACCCGCAGGATCCCGACCGGCTCGGCGCGGGTCCCGAGGGTGGCGAAGGCGGTGTAGGCCGCGATCATCTCCATGGGCCGCACGCCTTTCGCGCCGATGTGAATCGACGGGTAGGGCGGCAGCGGCGTCGTAATCCCATAGCGGCGCGCCTCGCCGATCACCGTCTGCTCACCGAGCGCCATGCCGAGCTTGATGGTCGCCAGGTTGCGCGACAGGTACAGTCCTTCTCGCATCGGGATCAGGCCGAGCGTCGTATCGTCGTCGTCCTTCGGCTGCCACAACGTAGAATCGAGCTGAATCACCGGGGGGTTGAGCGGTGAGTCGTCGAGGATCTCCGTGACCGGATGGCCCGCGCGCACCGCCGCCGAATACACGAACGGCTTGAAGGTCGAGCCTGGCTGCCGGATCGCCTGCGTGGCGCGGTTGTACTTCGAGTCGTCGAAGTCGCGCCCACCGATCATGGCGCGGATGTAGCCGGTGTTCGCCTCGATCGCGACGAGCGCGCCCTGGAGATAGGGCGTGAACGGCCCGTGGTCCTCGCCCGACGCTTTGGATGACTCCAGGTACTCGCGATAGGTCGTCCGGCCGGGGAACTTCCCGTTCGAATAGACGCCGGCCTCGATGGCGTCGAGCTGCGATTGCAGCGCCCGCTCGGCCGCCTCCTGCATGTCGAGGTCGAGCGTCGTGTAGATGCGCAGGCCGCCTTCGTAGAGGTCCTTCCCGAAGCGCGCGTCGAGCTGCACCCGGAGCCATTCGACGAAGTACGGCGCGACGTCGCCGTAGTTGGTGCGGGTGGAGGTGAGCACGAGGGGATAGGAGCTCCACAGCTCCGCCTCTTCGGGCGAGAGGAACCCCTGATCGCGCATCAGTCCGAGGACCACGTTGCGGCGCCGCACGGCGCGCTCGGGATGGGTACGCGGGTTGTAGAACGCCGGGAGCTTGGGCAGCGCGGCGAGCGTCGCCGCTTCGGCGACGTTCAGCTGCCGGGCGTGCTTGCCGAAGTAGATTTGCGCCGCCGCCTCGACGCCGTGGGCCCCCGCCCCGAGGTTGATCTGGTTCAGGTAGAGCTGAAGGATCGTGTCCTTGGGGAAGTTGTTCTCGATCTCCACCGCCACGCGCGCTTCCTTGAGCTTGCGCGTGAGGGTCTTCTCGCGGCTGATCTCCTCGGGAAAGATGTTTCGCGCGAGCTGCATCGTGATGGTCGAAAAGCCCTGGGCAAAGCTCAGCGTCAGCAGGTCATTCTTGATCGCGCCGAGGATGCGCCAATAGTCGATCCCGTGGTGGTCGTAGAACCGCTTGTCCTCGGTCGCGATGAACGCCTGACGCAGGGCGAGGGGGATCTCCGTCAGCGGCACAACCGTGCGGCGCTCGGCGCCGAGCTCGCTGATGAGCCGGCCGTCGGCGGCGAAGACTTTGGACGTCTGAACCTGATGGTTCGGGTTCGCGACCAGACGCGAGATGCTCGGACAGTGCTCGCCGGCGCACACGCGGGTCCACGATCCGTAGGCGAGCCCAACGCCGTACGCGCCCGCGAGCACCGCGACCGCGATCACGCGGCGGCGGACCCTCGGGTTGTGCCACCAGGTGACAGGCCCGGGAAGAGAGACCGGCGCTGGAATGGACGCCATCGCGTTACAACCTAGTAAAGCGGTCCGGCGCTTGCCAGCCGTTGGGCCTTCCCATACGATTCCGCGCCATGTCGAACCTCTTCACGGAGCTCGAGTGGCGGGGCTTCGTCCACCACGCCACGCAAGGGATCGGACCGCACCTCGCTGCCGGGAATCGCACGGTGTACTGCGGGTTCGATCCGACTGCGCCCAGCCTGCAGCTCGGGAATCTCATGCCGATCATGTTGCTGTGGCACTTCCAGCAGGTCGGCCACAAACCGCTCGTACTGATGGGCGGCGGCACGGGCCTGATCGGCGACCCCAGCGGCAAACGGAACGAGCGCCCGTTGCTGGCAAAGGAACAGATCCGCGAGAACCTCCAGCGCCAGCGCGACCAGATGAGCCGGTTCCTCGATTTCGATCCCGGACCGGCCGCCGCGGAGGTCGTGAACAACGCCGAATGGCTCGTCAAGGAGCCGCTGGTCGATTTCCTGCGGGACGTCGGCAAGCACTTCAGCGTCAACATCATGCTGCAGAAGGAGTCGGTGAAGGCGCGGCTCGACACGGGCATTTCGTACACCGAGTTCAGCTACATGTTGCTGCAGGCGTACGATTTCCTCCATTTGTTCCGTGCCAAGCGCTGCACCCTGCAGGTGGGTGGAAGCGATCAGTGGGGGAACATCACTGCCGGGATCGACCTCATCCGGCGAGTGGAGAGCGGCGAAGCGCACGGCCTCGTGGCACCACTCGTGACCACAGCATCCGGCGCAAAGTTCGGCAAGACGGAGGCGGGAGCCATGTTTCTCGACCCGTCCCTCACGTCACCGTACAAGCTCTACCAATTCTGGTACAACGTCGATGACCGCGACGTCGAGTCGTACTTGAAGCTCTTCACGCGCCTGCCGCGGCAAGACATCGAAGCCCGGGTGAAGACGCATAGGAAGGACCCGAGTCGGCGCGAGGCGCAGACGACGCTGGCCAGCGAAGTCACCTCGATGGTGCACGGGAAGCAGGCGACCGACAATGCCACAGCGGTGAACGCGATCCTGTTCAGCGATTTGGACCCGCGACAAGTCGAGGCGAGTGCCCTGGACCTCCTGGCCCAGGAGATCCCGACGACACGTGTCGCGTCAGGCGACGGGCTGTCGTTGGTCGACGTCGTCGTCGCCGCGGGGCTCGCGAAATCCAAAGGTGAAGCGCGTCGAGCGATCGAGCAGGGCGGGATCTACGTCAATCAGGAGCGGGTGAAGGATCCCGCGCGAAAGATCGAGCCACCCGACTGGCTCACCGGCGGACACCTCTTGCTGCGAAAGGGCAAGAAGGACTACGCCCTGCTCCGAGCCGGGGCGGGACGCTAGCGAGGGCCCGTGTTCATCGGTCACTACGCCGTCGCGATGGCCGCCAAGCGCGTCGCTCCGCGCACGTCGCTCGGCACTTTCGTCGCGGCCGCGACGCTCGCGGATCTACTGCTCCCGGTCTTCTTCCTCGCCGGGTGGGAACACGCCCACATCGTCCCAAGCCCCAATCCGTTCTTGAGGCTGTGGCTCGATTCCATTCCGATCTCCCACAGCCTCGTCACCCTCATGGGTTGGGGTGTGCTGTTCGCGGTGCTCTACCGCATGCGCACCGGGTACGAGCGGGGAGCGGTTGCCCTGGCGCTGCTGGTCGTGAGTCATTGGGTGCTCGATTGGGTCACACATCGAGCCGATATGCCGCTCTACCCGGGCGGGACGCCGCTCGGGCTCGGCCTCTGGAACTCCCCCACGGCAACCGTCGTCACCGAGAGCGTGATGTTCGCAGCGGCTTTGTGGCTCTACGCCACGAGTACTCGCGCGCGCGATGGCGTGGGACGCTACGGCTTCTGGGCGTTCGTCGTGGTGCTCCTGCTCTCGTATTACGCGTCGCTCTTCAGCCCGCCGCCGTCGTCCGAGCGCGCGTTCGCGATCGGCGGCTTCATCTTCGGATGGCTGTTCGTGGGGTGGGCGGCGTGGGGGGATGGACACCGGGAATACGTTGGCGTCTCACTCTAGTTGGTCCAGTACATCCAGCACCCGCTCCAGCTCCTCGACCGTGTTGTAGCAATGCGGCGCCAGCCGGATGGCTCCCTCGCGCAGCGAGCACACGACGTGCGCGCGCTTCAACGCGTGGTACGCCTCGGCCGGGTGCTCGGGCGCGAGACAGATGATCGCCGAGCGATGCGCTTCCTCCCGCGGTGAGGCGACGCGGACGCCGTTGTCGTCCGCCCACTTGAGCACGGGCTCGTGGAGCGTGCGGGCATACTGGGCGATGTCGTCGATCCCGAGCTCGCTCAACATCCCGACCGAGGCGGTCATGCCGTAGAAGTCCTGAAACGGCAGGGTCACCATCTCGAATCGGCGGGCGTCCGATCGAAACGACGGGTTGTACTCGGTGAGGCGGGAGAAATCGTCGGTCCCCTCGAAGGCCATCCAACCCGCGACCGCCGGCTCGAGTCCCGAGATGAGCTCTCGGCGTACGTAGACGAACCCGGACCCCCAGGGCGAGAGCAGCCACTTCTGTCCGCCGCACGCCAGGATGTCCACCGGTGTCTCGCGCACGTCGAGGACCGAGTTCCCGACGCCCTGAATGCCGTCGACCACGAAGAACGTGCCGTTGGCGCGACACGCCGCGCCCAGGCGCGCGAGATCGGCGCGATAGCCGTTCGAGAACTGCACGAACGACACGGCGAGCACGCGCACCCGCGGGTCGTGCAGTCGCTCCACCAGGTAGTCTTCGTCGGGCCACCCGTCCGGGGCGCACGGCGCCAGCTCCACCTCGATGCCGCGTTTCTTGAGGAGGAGCCAGGGGTACACGTTTGCCGGGAATTCACGATCGGACACGAGCACCACATCACCCGGGCTGAGGGGCAGCGCACGCGCGGCCAGGTTCAGGCCGTGACTGGTGTTGGTCGCGAGCGCGATCTCGGCGGGCTCCGCGTTGAGGAGCGCGGCCACGGCGGCGCGCGCCGCCTGCAGGCCCGCCTGGAGCTCGCGGTCGGGGAGGAGATGAGGGGCGGTGCGTTTGGCGGTGAATTCGTCGAGCACGCGGCGGGTGCGTTCCGGGATGGGGCCGATGGACGCGTTGTTCAGATAGACGGTATCGGCGGTCCAGGGGAACTCCGCAGCGCGCAACGCGCGAAACTGCTCGCGCACCGCCCGCAGGCGCGTGGGGTGATAGGCGATGTCGGTCATGCTCGCACGTCGAGCGCGTCGCGCAGGCCGTCGCCCACGAGGTTCACCCCGAACACCGTGAGGCCGATGGCGAGCCCGGGGAACAGCGAGACCCAGGGTGCCACGCGCAGCAGGTCGCGGCCCTCGGCGATCATCGCGCCCCACGAGGGTGTGGGGGGCTGCGCGCCGAGCCCGACGAACGAGAGCGCCGCCTCCGCCATGATCGCGCTTCCGACGCCGAGCGTCGCGGCCACGATGATCGGGCCGAGCACGTTCGGGAGCACGTGGCGCGCCACGAGCCGCACGTCGGAAGCCCCGAGCGCCCGCGCCGCCTGCACGTAGTCGAGACCCCGCGCGACGAGCACCTGCCCGCGGACCAGGCGCGCCATCCCGGCCCACCCCACCGCCCCGATCACCACGCACACGACTGGGAGCGACGGGCGGACGGCTGCGGCGACCGCGATGAGGAGGAGGAGCGACGGGAAGGCGAGCGTGACGTCGGCGGCGCGCATGACGACGGCGTCGACCCAGCGCCCGCGAAAGCCCGCGAGCAGGCCGAGCAGGAGACCGGTGGCGAGCGAGATCACCTGGCTCGTGAGGCCGACGGCGAGCGAGAGTCGCGCGCCGAAGAGCACGCGGCTCAGCACGTCGCGTCCCTGTGCGTCGGTGCCAAGCGGGAACGCGGTCGACGGCGCGCGCAACGCGGCGGTGAGCTCGCCGCGATACGGGTCCCCGGGCGCCAACCACGGTGCCGCGGCGGCGGCGAGTGCCAGCGCGACCACTATGGCGAGACCCGCGAGCATCCAGCGACTGCGCGCGATTCGGCGGCCAAAGAGTAGCGCGGGCATAGGGATCACGACTACGTTACTCGAAGGCTCACCTCCCGGGCAAGCGGCGAATCACGTGAACACCCAGACGCGATTCACACTCGTGTTGGGCGGCGGCGGCATGAAGGGCCTCGCCCACGTCGGCGTGCTGCAAGCGCTCACCGAGCGCGGACTCGTGCCGGCGCACATCGTCGGCACGAGCGTGGGCGCGCTGGTGGGCGCGGCGTGGTCGGCGGGGCGGAGCATCGCGGAGCTGCGGGACGTCGCGGTCGCCCTGCGGCGGAAGGACATCTTCGCGGTCGCCCACGCCGACATGGCGTTCAAGCGCATGCGGTCGCCCGCGCTGTTCCGGCGCGAGCCGCTCGACCTGTTGGCCCAGAGGCTCGTCGGCGACGTGACGTTCCAGGATCTGCGCCACCCGTTGATCGTGAACACCGTCGACGTCAACTCCGGGATGCAGGTCTTCTGGGGCTTGGACGGGCTCGATGAGGTCCCGGTGAAGGACGCCGTCTTCGCGTCCTGCGCCCTGCCCGGCTATCTGCCCCCGCGCGAGATCCGCGGCCGCTTCTATGTGGACGGGGCGACCGTGGACAACCTGCCAGTGGGAACGGCGCGAATCCTCGATTCGCAACTGATCCTCGCGGTGGACGTCTCGGCGTCGAATGCGTTCCGCGCGGACACACAAGAAGAGGGATTCGCCGCGGTCTTCGCGCGTGCCACGGAGATCGCCATGCAGGCGCTCCTCGAGCTGCGGCTGCGCGATTGGACCACGCCGCCGATCTATTACATCCACCCGCGCGTGGAGCACATCCCCTTCGACTCGTTCGATCACCTGCGCGAAGTGGTGGAAGAGGGCTACCGCGCCACGGCCGCGGCACTCGACCGGCCCGACGAATGGCCGGCGCTGGGCGACGGCGGCGTGTACCCGCGCCGGCCCGTAACCGTCCGGGTCCAACGGGAGCGCTGCATCGGATGTGGTGCCTGCCTGGTGCAGGCGCCACCGGGCATGTTCGTGTTGGACGCCGATGGAAAGGCCGTCGTGACGAGGCCCGACCAGGAGTGGTCGCCGATCGATGGGGGCTTCATTCGGCACTGCCCGACGTACGCGATCAGCGCCCGCCCGGTGGCGGCGCCCAAAGCGGCGGGCGCGGCGGGCTAAGGAGGTAACCGAGCATGAAGCGGGCAGTCGTGTGCGGAGCCGGCGGCTTCATCGCCAGCCACCTGGTGAAGCGGCTCAAGCGCGAGGGATATTGGGTCCGCGGCGTGGACATCAAGCGGCCCGAGTTCTCCGCCAGTGCCGCCGACGATTTCCATCTGCTCGACCTGCGGGAGCCCCGTGCCTGCGAGGCCGCACTATCCCTCCCGACGGGGAGCGTCGACGAGGTCTATCAGCTCGCGGCGGACATGGGCGGTATGGGATTCATTCATTCCGCCGAATGCGAGATTTTGCGGAACAATGCGCTGATCAACATCAACATGATTCACGCCGCCTCGCGGGCGAACATTCCCCGCTACTTCTTCTCGTCGTCCGTGTGCATCTACCGGGACATGCAGCCGGGTGAGCCCGAGCTCGTGGAGGACGGTGCGTACCCGGCGTTTCCGGATAACGAATACGGTTGGGAGAAGCTGTACGCGGAGCGTGTAGCGCTCGCGTTCGGGCGCAAGTACGGCACTGAGGTGCGGATCGCGCGCTTTCAGAACTGCTACGGGCCGGAAGGAACCTGGACAGGTGGAAGGGAAAAGGCGCCCGCCGCGATCTGCCGAAAGGTGGCTGAAGCCGCCGATGACGGCACCATCGAGGTATGGGGGGACGGCTCCGCGATTCGCTCCTACACCTACGTCGATGACATGGTGGACGGTATCTATCGACTCACCCAGTCCTCCTTGCGAGAACCGGCGAACATCGGCAGTCCCGAGTACGTGTCGGTCGCCGACCTCGTGAGCACGGTCGCGCAGGCGGCCGGAAAGGACATTCGGGTGCGGTACATCGAGGGGCCGGTCGGCGTGCAGTCGCGGAACTTCAGCAACGAGCGGATCTACTCGATCGGCTGGCGCGCCCGGTGCTCGCTCTCGGACGGCATCGCCCGTACGTACGCCTGGGTGCGCGAGCAGGTGCGGGCGCGGCGCGGGGCGGCCATCGCCTAGGGCACGCTCCCTTCAACCCACATACGGCGCGAGCCCGCTCGCGAACCGCTCCGCCGCCGCGTCGATCGTCACGCCGGCCAGCACGTCCCCCGCATGATGGGGGGGCCAACCGGAGCGCGCCGCCGTGACGGCCGCGACCAGGCTTTCCTCATCGTCCAAGGTGAAGAAGTGAACCGCGGTTCCGAGGAACTCCCGATGGGGCGGGATGTCGGACGCGACCGTCGGCACGCCGCACGCCACCCCCTCCATCGGCGTGAGCCCGAACCCCTCGAACCGGCTGGGGCAGACGAGCACCTCCGCGCCGCGGTACGCGGTCACCATCTCCGCCTCCGGGAGTCCTGCGTCGATCGCGCAAGGTACGCCTAGCTCGCGGGCGAGCCGGGTCAGCCCGTCGTGCTCCGGGCCGCTCCCCACGATGCGGACCGCGAGCGGCGGTCGGAATCGCGCGGCGACGCGAATCACTGCCGCGTGGTTCTTCTGCCGCGTGAGCCGCGACACGCTGAGCAGCCCCGCCCTCGGGCGCGCCGCGGGAGCGGGCGTGAAGCGATCCGAGTCGAAGCAGAACGGCACCCGCCGGCAGGCAACACCGAGCCGCTCCTCTACGCTCGCGACGGTATGCGCGCTCGGCGCCCAGACCTCGCGCGCCCTGGACGCCACGTAACTGAGCCGGCTGTAATAGCCGGCCCGCTCGGCGTACCGACGGCCGACGCGGGGGAGTCGCCAGAACCGACCGAAGGCATGCCATACCCAATCGGGTCGCCCGCCGCCCAGGCGCCACGGCGGGAGGTCCCACACATAATGGATCAGGGGGCAGCCGACTCTCGCGGCGTACGAGTACGCGGCGGCAGCCACCTGTGCGTCCATCGCGACGGCGACGCGGGCGGCCTCGTCACCCGCGAGCGCGATGGAAAACCCGCGGGCCTCGAGCCGCGGCACGACGAGCGTACAATACTTGTTAGGGGCAAACCAGCGGATGTCGAGCCGTGTGGGGGAGGGGCGCCGGCTCAAAGAGCGGAGGCGGCTTGCCGCTCGACGTCGCGGAGATCGCGCACCACGCGATCCCAATTGAAGTAGCTCTCCACCGCGCGACGCCCGTTCTGCCCGATGCGCTTCCCCGTCGCCGGGTCGGCGAGCAAGCGGCAGATCGCTTCCGCGAAGGCGGCCGGCTCTTCGGGCGGGACGAGGAAGCCGGTCTCGCCGTCGCGGACCGCATCGGGAATCCCACCCGAGTTCGCGGCGACGACGGGCAGCCCGCAGGCCGAGGCTTCGACCAGCGCGATCCCGAACCCCTCGACGCCGAGTCGCTCCGAGCGACGCGACGCGCCGACGTATACCGATCCGAGGTTGTAGAGCGCCGGAAGATCCTGGTCGTCCACCGCACCGAGGAACCGCACGGAATCCCGAACCCCGGCCTGTTCCGCCAACCGCTCCAGTCGCTCGCGATCGGGTCCGCTGCCGGCGACGGCGTACCGCACGTCCGGGGCGCCGGCGAGGATCGCGGGGAGCGCCTGGATGACGGTGTCGATTCCCTTGTGCCGCTGGAGCCGGGCCACGGTCACGAGCCATCGTGTGTCGCCGTCGGGAAGGCCGAACCGCGCCCGCAGGGCGGTGGGATCGACACCGGGACGGAAGTGCTCGGGATCGGTACCGAGCGGCATGACGCGCATCCGAATGCCGCCCGAGTCGAGCCCCAGCTCGCCGAGCAACGTCATCGCCAGATCGCGCGTCCAGTTGCTGATCGGGAGCAGCACCGCGGCGCCGCCGAAAATGGCGCGCGCGATGCGGCGCTTGAGGGGAGACTGGCGGATCTTGTGTTGCTCGCTCAGCAGGTCGGCCCCGTACAGGAACAGGCTGTAGGGAACGCGCACGCGCTCGAACACCCATCGCGCCGGGTATCCCGCGGGCTTGACGTTCCCGCAATGCACGAACGCGGCCCGGTGCTGGCGCGCGAGACTGGCCGCCCGCCTCGCCCAGAGCAGTAGGCCGGGAAGCGTCTTGGTGCGTCGCGCGCCGATTGGCAGGCGGTCGACGACGGCGCTGAGTCCGGCGTCGACTTCCGCCGAGTCGGCATCGGCGGGCGTCGAGACGACGAGGTCGCCCCGGGGGAAGCGCTTGGCGAGCTCTCCATGCAGGCGCGCGATGCCGCCGCCCATCGGAGGAAAGTCCTGCGCCAAGAGCAGCGTGGTCATCGCGGGAGAGCCCGTGCGAGCGAAGGCATGCGCGTTTCGAATGCTAACCGAGGATCAGGACCGGCGGAACTCCTCGTCGATCCTCCTGAGGTCGGCCGCCACCCGGTCCCAGTTGTAGTACTCCTCCACGGCGGCGCGACCGGCGTGCCCCATGCGCCGCCGCAGCGACTCGTCCCCGAGCAGCCGGATCGCCGCCGTCGCCACGGCGCCGGGATCCTCGGGCTCGACGATCAGTCCCGTGACTCCCTCGCGCACGGCTTCCGGGATACCTCCCGACCGGCTCCCGATCACCGGGAGACCGGAGGCCGACGCCTCGACCACCGAGATCCCGAACCCTTCCACGAGCAGGTCGAACCGGCGTGACGCGAGCACGAAGACGTCGGCGGCTCGGTAGAGCGACGGCAAGTCCTCATCGGGGACGAATCCCAGGAGCCGCACCGCGTCCCCCAGCCCCAGCTCGGCGACCAGCCGCTCCAGCGTCTCCCGGCGGCTGCCGATGCCCGCCACCGCGTATCGCGCGGCCGGAACCGCGGCGCGGACCGCCGGCAAGGCGCGGATGACCGTGTCGATTCCCTTGTGGTGGTCGAGTCGCGCGACCGTCAAAAGCCACGGACCGCCGTCCAGCCCGTACTTGCGTCGCGCGGGCTCGGGATCCGCGTCCGGGTGGAAGCGGGACGGTGTGGTGCCGAGATGCACCACGCGCACGTCGGCCGCGAGTGCGGGCAGGTGGAGGGACTCGAGCACCGAGCGGACGAGCTCCGCGCTCCACCGGCTGTTGGCGACCACGACCGCGCAGTGCCGCAGGATTCGAGCGGCCGTCCACCGCTTGAAGGCTGATCGCCCGATCTTCGCCTGCAACAGGAGAAAGTCCGCTCCATGCGCGAGCACACCGAACGGCACACCGGCGCGGGCGTTCAACCAGGCCGCGGTGTAACCCGCGGGCTTGACTTCGTCGCACCACGCGAACGCGGGCGTGCAGCGGCGAACCAGCGACCCGGCGCGTCGCGTCCAGCGCACCAGCCCATTGACGGTGCGGAGCCGCTTCGCGCCCACCGGCACCCGGTCGATGGCCTGGCGGAACCGCGCGTCGCTGACCTCGGCGCCCGGCCACGTGCCGGTCGAGACCACCACGCCATCCACCGGATAGCGCGCGACGACCTCGCCCATCATGCGCGCGATGCCGCCGCCGAACGGCGGAAAATTGAGGGCGAGCACGAGCGTGGGGTTCAAGCGGGCGTGTGCCGCCGCTCGAGCGCCTCGCGATACACCGCCTCCGTGCGCTCGGCGGCGGCCTCGAGCGTGAAGGCGCGCTCTACGAGTGCGCGGCCCGCTCGCGCGATCCGCTGCGCGAAGGCCGCGTCTCCCAGCACGCGGTCGAGCGCGGCCGCCCACGCCCGGGGCTCGAGTGGAGGCACGAGGACTCCCGTTTCCTCGGACGTGATGACGTCGGGATTGCCGCCGGCGCGCGACGCGACCGCCGGCAATCCCAGCGCCATCGTCTCGAGCAGCGCGATGGACAAGCCCTCGATGCGCGACGGGAGCGCGGACACCGCGGCCAGGCGACAGAACGCCAGGGGCCGGTCGGTGAATGGCACGTAGACCACCCGGTGACGCGCGGGGACGCCACGCTCGAGCGCCCGTAGCTGGGCGTCGCCGTCGATGCCGACGCACGCCACCAGTACGGGGTGTTCGAGCGCGCCGAGACCCTCGAGCAGGATGTGTTGATCCTTGCGGCGCGCGAGCACGAGCACGACGGACCGGCCTCCGACGTCCCCAAGCGCCGCGCGGGCGTGGGCCAGATCGTCGTCGGACGGGGCGGCCCGCACGCGCGCGAGGTCGATGCCGTTAGGGACGACGCGCAACCGCCCGCCAGGGTGCAGTCGCCGCCGCAGCGCGCGCGCCACCGCCTGGCTCACGGCGATGGTCCGGTCGGCGGAGAGCCCCACGGCGAGGAGCTCCGCGGGCGACGTCAGAGGCATGGTATGACGCGTCACGACGAAGGGGCGCGGCAACCGCCGGCGCCAGCGCAACCATGTCAGCGCCCGGCGATCGCGGGTGGCGTTCGAGTTGACGACGTCCACGCGTTCGCGCGCAAGCAGCGCGTCCAAGGCGTTCGCGAGCGGCGCCAATCGGTGGAACTCGAGCGGTATGGCGTCCAATCCCGCGTCGCGCGCGAGCCCGGCGAGCCTGGTGCCCGCGGGGCACCCGACGAGCACGCGATGACCGCGCCGCGCGAGCTGGCGGCTCAGATTGGCGATCATCACCGTCGAGCCGGACGCGCCCCCTTGATGCGTGAGCTGGAGGATCGTGAGCGCCCGGTCTCGCATGGTCCGAAGCTAGTGGCTTATCTTGTTGGACGCATGCACATCGTCGTCGCCTCCCATCAGCCGTTGCCGGCGAAGGGTTATGGCGGCCCCCAGCGCGTCGTCGTGGCGCTCGTCCACGGTCTCGCGGCGCTGGGGCATCGCGTCACGTTGCTGGCGCCTCCCGGGACCCGCGTCCCGTCGGCAAAAGTCGTGGAGGTCCCTCCACGGAAATTCGGCGACACCGCGGGTCTGGCGCCCTACGTTCCGAGCGACGCCGACATCGTCCACGCCCATTTCCCGCTGAAAAACGGCGTTGCGGCTTTTCCGTTTGTCCAGACCGTCCACCGCAACCTGAAGCCCGGATCGCCACCCTATCCCCACGCCATCTTCCTCTCGCGCGATCACGCGCGCCGGCACGGAAGCGAGACCTTCGTCTATAACGGCCTTGATCCGGCGGACTACGTGTTTCGCCGCTACCCGAAGCGGAGCACGCAGTACGACCTGTTCCTGGGGAAGCTGCACAGCGCGAAGGGCTACCACTGGGCGGTGGAGGCCGCGAAGCACACCGGCCATCCGCTGATCGTCGCGGGCGGCTGGCGACCCAGCTTCACGGGATCGATCAAGTACGTGGGCGAGGTGGACGGCACGACGAAGGCCGCGTTGCTCGCGCGCGCCCGGTGCCTTTGGAATCCAGCGGAGTGGGACGAGCCGTTCGGCCTCGTGACCGTCGAGGCATTGCTCTCCGGCACGCCGGTGCTCGGCACCCGTCGCGGAGCGCTTCCGGAGCTGATCACGCCGGAGGTGGGCGCCTTATGCGACTCCATGGACGAGATGATCGCGGCGGCCGCCACGATCCATACGCGCGACCCAGCGGCGTGCCGGGCCCGGGCCGAGCAGGCCTTCACCCATCTCGTCATGGCGGAGGCCTACGTGCGGATGTACGGCGCGCTCCTCGGATCGGGCGCGTTGCCGGCGGGCCAACCTATCGCAGCGTGACGGTCAGCAGCTCTTCCAGACGGTGCCGCCAGGTGTGCTCTCGCGCGGCGCGCTCGCGGGCCGCGACGGCCAGGCTCCGGCGCAGGTGTTCGTCGGCGAAGAGCGCGCGGGCGCGCTCCCTCAGCTCAGCTACCGTCTTGTAGAGGACAATCTCCCGGTCGGGCGTGAAATGGCGGGCGATGTCCGCTTTCGCGTCCGAGAGTTGAGGTGTGCCCACCGCCGCGAGCTCGAACACCCGCATGTTCGCGCCGGTGCCGTAGCGCCGCGGGTCGCCCCGTGCTCCGAACTGCTGGTGAACGTTCAGCCCGACCGCGGCGCCCGCGAGCACCCGCACGAAGTCGTCACCGTACACCGGGCCGCGGGGCCACCCGGGACCCCAGACGGCGAGGCCCAGGTCCGCGAGACCGCGGAGGGCCTCCTCGCGGACCGGGTCCCGGGATCCCACGAAGGCGAGCGGCGACGCCCACCTCGCGTCACCCGGTAGCGGTCGCAGGTATTCCGGATCGTACCCGAACGCGAGATAGTGCGCGCGCGCGCCGCCGCTCCGGTGACGCTCGACGCTCGCGCTGTCATGCGTGAAGAACGCGTCGTACGCGGGCCCGAGGCGCAGCGACACTTCTATCTGATGCGGGTCGTCCGGGAACCAGTTGGCCCACCGGGCGGCGAACTGCCCCTTGAGCGCCCGCACGTGCTCGGGCGCGAGCCTCGCGCCCTTGAAGACGAGCACCAGATCCGCTGGCCGCCGCCGGAGGCGCGCCGCCACGCGGCCGGCGAGCCGGCGGCGCAGGATCGCGTTCCAGCCGCGTTCCCGCTCCTCACAGCGCGTCACCTCGCACCCGAGCGACTCGAGCGCGGCCGCCAGGGACAGGCCGCTGCGGTGGTAGCGACGGTTGAAGGCAGCGACCAGCACGACCCGCAAGCCCGCGAACGGACGGGCGGTCATACCTCGACGTAGTTGCGGTATTCGAACAGGCGGGCGCCCGTGAGCCGCTCGATCCAGTCGGAGACGTAGAGCCGAAGATGCCCGAGCCGCAGGTGCCGCGGCCCCACGGTGGGGCCCGCGTGGGCGCCGTCCCGCGCGGCGATCCACGGCTGCGCGACGCGGGGGTGCGTCCCCGAGAATCGGCGCAGCAGCGGTGTCCAGTACAGCGCCTGCTGGTGGGCGACGCGGGCCGCGATGCGATCGGCCGCCTCGCGAAAGACCTCCTGCGACGCCACGAGTTTCTGGCGCATGGACTCCGGCGGGCGCGCCCAGCCGTAATGGAACATGCGCGCGCCGGTTGGGCGCGCCCGCACCCGGCGCCCTCCCGGACCCACCCGGAAGCCCTGCGCGTCCTGGTAGGACCGGATGTCCTGACCGAGACGCACGGCGCGCACCTCGCGCCGATACCAGTGCCGGTCCGTCGCGACCGTGACGAAGTCACCGTAGAAGTGGAAATAATCCACGAGCAACCCTTCGACCCGCGAATCGCGATCCCACTCGGCGAGCCGCTGGCGCAGGACGCTCGCCCCAGCCTCGTGCAGCACCTCGTCCGCCTGGATGTAGACGCCCCACGCGCCGCGGCACGCGGCCATGGTGCGGTTCGTCTCGAACGCGAGTACGCCGCTGCCACGGGAGAAGTCCCACTCGGTGTCGAGGATCCGCACCCGCGGGTCGCCGATGCCCGCGACGAGGTCGCGGGTCTCGTCCTCGGAGCGGCCTACGTTGACGACGACCTCGTCGCACAGGTCGAGGATGGACTGGATCGCCGGAACGATCGGGTAGTCGAGCCGGACCGCGTTCCGGACGATGGTGAAGCCGGAGATCATGTCAGGAGCGGAATTGCATGTCGTACAGGCGCCGGTAGAGTCCTCCCGCGTCGTACAGGGTGGCGTGTGAGCCGCGCTCGACGATCCGCCCGTCGGCCACCACGACGATCACGTTGGCGTGCTGGACGGTGGCAAGCCGATGCGCGATGACGAACGTCGTGCGGTGCGCCATCAACCGATCCATCGCCTCCTGCACGAGGCGCTCGGACTCCATATCGAGCGCGCTCGTCGCTTCGTCGAGGATGAGGATCGGCGGATCGCGGAGCAGGGCGCGCGCGATCGCGATGCGCTGGCGCTCTCCCCCGGAGAGCCGGGTGCCGCGCTCGCCGAGCAGCGTCTCGTAGCGCTGTGGCAGCTGTGATATGAAGTCGTGCGCGTTCGCCACGCGTGCGGCCGCTTCCACCTGAGCCAGCGTGAAATCACCGCGGCCGTAGGAGATGTTCGCGAGCACGGTGTCGTTCAGCAGGATCGTCTCCTGCGATACGATGCCCATCAAGCCGCGCAAGCTCGCACGCTGGAAGCGCGAGATCGGGACACCATCCATCAGGATCATCCCGGCCGTCGGCTCGTAGAAACGCGGCAACAGGTCGAGGAGCGTCGTCTTCCCCGCCCCGGACGGGCCGACGATGGCGACCACCTGGCCGCGGCGCGCGTCGAGGCTCACGTCCTGCAGCACGGGAGCCCCGCCGTCGTACGAGAACGAAACCCCGCGATACTCGATCCGGTCATGGAACGTCGCCGGGATTGCACCCGGGGCGTCGCCCTCGTCGGACGGCAGGTCCAGGACCTCGAACACGCGGTCCGCGGCCGCCACCGCACCGGCCATGATCGTGGGATACTGCGCCACCGCTTTCACCGGGGACATGAGCCGGAGTGCCACCACGATGAACGCGATGAACACCTCGGGTCGCAGCTGGCTGATCCCGAACAGGAGCAGGAGCACGAGTACGACGCCCGCGAAGATCTCGCTGATCGGGCTCGTGAGCGTCGAGGCGGCCTGGGTGCCGAAGACCCGATTCCGGTAGCCGTCGGCCAGGCGCTTGAAGCGGCCCACCTCGAACGCTTCGGCCACGTACGCGCGCACCAGCTTGACGGACCCGATCATTTCGCTCACGAGGCTCGTGAGCTCGCCGCGATCGTCGGCCTGGGCGCGAGAGCGGCGCCGCACGCGCGCCACCACGGGTCGGATGATCAGTACGAGCACCGGAGCGAGGACGAGCGCGATGAGCGTGAGACGCCACGACAGGCCGAGCAGGATCACGAGGTAGACCAGCATGAGGCTGACGTTCCGGAGGAACTGCGCGAGCGCCGCGGTCACCGCGCTCTTCACCTGGTCGGTATCGAACACGACGCGGGCCAGCAGCTGGCCGCCCCGGGTGCGCTGGAAGAACCCGAGCGGAAGCGTCTGGAGGTGCTGGAACAGCCGCACGCGCAGGTCGCGCACGACGCCTTCCTCGATCGCCACGCTGCTCATCGCGGCGGCATAGAGCGCCGCGTTCTTCACAACGAGCGTGACGAGAAGGATTACCGCCACGTTCCGGATCGCCCCGGCCGCGTCGCCCGCGATGAGGAGCGGGCCCGCCACCTTCCCGAGGACTCTTTCCACGGCCGAGCCGCCTGTGGCCGGCAGGGCCTGCTGTCCGAAGAGCGTCCGCAGGAACGGGATCAGCAGCACGAACGTCACGCCGTCCAGGACGGACGCGACGACCGTGGTGAGCATGTTGACGGCGAAGAGCAGCGAGTACGGGCGCAGCAGTCCGATAAGGCGGGCGCTGCGGCCCATGCTAGCGACGCCCACTGGACCCGGTGCCCCCTCCCCCTCCCCCTCCCCCTCCCCCGCCCGCACCACCCGGCCCCCGTCCTCGAGGCGTGAGCAGCGCCACCGGCAGAATCATTTCTTCGGGCGTGACGCCGCCGTGCAGGAACGAGCCGCGATAGCGCGCCTGGTATTCGCGCAGCTTGGTGGGATACACGAAGAACCGGTCCGACGTCGCCAGGAGCAGCCGCACGCCCAGGCCCATGCCCGGGAGGCCGAAGCTCTTGAGGTCCTCGACCTGGATCGCCGCCTGCGGATCCTCGCTCTTCAAGTCCTCGCCGAACTTGTAGCGCAGGTTGGCCGTGGCGTCACGCTTGGCGTAGACCGTCGCGGGCGTCTCGCAGTGAATGGACCCGTGATCGGTGGTGAGCAACACGGTGACGCCGCGACGCTCCGCTTCCCGCAGGGCGGCGAGTACCGGGGATCGCTCGAACCACGTACGCGTGAGGTTTCGCAGCGCGGCCTCATCCCGCGCCACCTCGTAGAGAATCGCGCTCTCCGAGCGGCCGTGCGTCAGCTGGTCCACGAAGTTGAACACGAGGGCGGTGACGCCGTCTTGCGCCAGGTGGGCGGGAAGCCGGCGCAGCAGGTCGCCTTCGCTCGAGCTGAATACTTTCTCATAGCGCACCGGGACCGGCCGGTGCATGAGCTCGCGGACCTGCTCCGTCAGCAGCTCCGCTTCGTGGGCGTTCAAGCTCTCCTCGTCGGACGCCTGACCCCACCACTCGGGATGGCGGGCGGCGATTTCCATGGGAAACAGCCCCGAGAAGATCGCGTTGCGCGCGAAGGGCGTGGCCGTCGGCAGGATGCCGTAGTAGTGGGATTCCTCCACGTCGAACAGCGGGGTCACGAGCTCGCGCAGGACTTCCCACTGGTCGAGGCGCAGGCAATCGACCACGATGAACAGCACGCGCCCAGTCGATTGCACCACCGGCACGAGAAACTCGGCGCCGACGTCTACAGAGAGCGGCGGTCGATCACCCTCGGGGGCCGCCAGCCAGCGAGGGTACTGGCGCGCGATGTACTCGGCGAAATCCTTGCGGAGGGAGCGCTGCAGCGCGCGAAGGGCCTCGGACAGCCCGGGCTCGTTCGACGCTGCGAGCCGCACGTCCCAGCGCGCCAGCTCGGCCACCAGCTCGATCCATTCGCGCCACGCGAGCGTCGCGCCGCGACGCCCCTCCAGCTCGCGGAATCGCGCGACGAAGTCGCGCGCCAGCCGCTGCTGCCGGATGCGGTCGCCTTCGAGCAGGCGCGTGATCACCGAGAGGATTTGCCGCGGCTGCACCGGCTTCACGAGGTAGTCGTCCACTTCGATGCCGATCGCCTCGCGCAGCGTGCCCTCGTCCTCGCTCTGCGTGACCATCACCACCGGCATCGCGGGGTCGATCGTCCGGATCTCACCGATCAGCTCGAGCCCACGGCGCCCCGGCATCTGTTCGTCCAACAGCACGATGCTGTACGCCTGGCGGCGCAGCAGCGCGAGCGCATCGTCCCCGTGCGACGCGGCGGCCACCGTGAAACCCTGGTCCTCGAGGAAGCGGCGGTGCGCGGCGAGCCCCTCGACTTCGTCGTCCACCCAGAGAATGGTCTTCGGCCGCGGCATACCGCAAAAGCTAATGGCGACTGGCGAACCCGGGCAACGAGAGCCTAATTTCGCGACGTGCTGTGCGTCCTCCTGGTGCGCTTCAGCTCCATCGGCGACATCCTGCTCACCACGCCGCTCGTGCGCGCACTCGCCCGGCGCCATCCCGAGGCGCGGCTCGTCTACGTGACGAAGCGCGCGATGGCGCCGCTCGTCGCCGACAACCCCCACCTCGCCGAGGTCGTGGCGCTCGAGCCCGACGAGCCGATCCGGCACTTGGCGCGCCGGTTGCGGGCGCTCGCGCCCACGCACGGGCTCGATCTCCACGGCAGCATCCGGAGCGCCGGCCTGCGCCTGCTCGTACGGTGCCACTGGTCCGGGTATCGCAAGCGAAATGTTGCGCGCGCGCTCCTCATCGGCACCAAGCTCGATGCCTACCGGCGACGTACACCGGTGGCCGAGCGGTACTTCGAGGCCGCCCGCCGGCTCGACGCACAACCGGACGGCGGCCCTCCCGAGTTCTCTCTCGGCCCCGGAGCGCGGGACCGGGCCGCGCAGTGGCTCGCCGAGCGGGGGCTGGCGGACGTTCCGGTCGCGGCGCTCGCCCCGGGCGCCGCCCATGCCACCAAGCGCTGGCCCGTCGCGCATTGGAGCGCGCTCGCCGAGCGACTGCGCGCGTCCGGATACCGACCCATCGTGGTCGGCGGCCCCGACGACCGCGGGCTGGCGCAGCAGCTCGCGGCCGCGGGTGCGGCGATCAGCGCGGCCGGCGAGTGCTCGCTCCAGGAGACGGGTGGCCTGCTCGAGCGCGCACGGGTGGTGGTGTCGGGCGACACCGGCGTGATGCACATGGCCACGGGCGTCGGGACGCCCGTGGTCGCCCTCTTCGGCCCCACGGTCGCGCAATTCGGCTTCCTGCCGTATCGCGCCCGCTCGCTCGTCCTCGAGCGCCCGCTCGACTGCCGCCCCTGCTCGGCCACCGGGACCGCGAGCTGCCCGCTCGGGCACCACCGCTGCCTGGCCGACATCACTCCCGCCGAGGTCGTCGCCGCCGTGGAGCGCCTCGTCGCTTGACCCCCGCGACGACGCCGGCGGAGGAACGGCTCGTCGGACTCGTGGCCGCGGCCGAGCGTGGACCGAAACGCGAAGGCTTGTTCGCCCTGTGGCTGGTGGTGCGCACGGCCGAGTCGCTGCTGCCGCCGCGGCCGGTATCGGGCAAGAATCACCGGCGGCGCCTGCAGGCCCTGGAAGTGCGTCTGGGGAGCCTCGCCCTCGCCGCACCCCTGAAACGCGCCCTGGCGGCGGCCCGACACCACCTCGAAGGGGCCACGCCCGCCGCCGCGGCCCTGGTGCTCTCGCAGCTCATCGCGCCCGCGCGAGAAGTGCTCGGCCCCGAGGCTGGCGAGGCCGTTACCGTTGCCGCCCGCACCGCCCGCATACATCTATAGAGGGGAAAGGAGCGGAGCCTATGAGCAGACACCTCGTCCGCATCGTCGCTTGCGCCTCGTCCCTGGCAGGTCTCGCCTGCGCCCACCCACGGTCCATGAACGTGCTCGGGCCGGATCCGAGCTACGCACCGCGCGTCAAATCGCTGGCCGGGAAGCCTGGCGTACCCGACAGCGCCACGGTCGAGCTCGCGCGGCCCGCCTTCGTCACACTGCTCGAAGTGGAGGACGGTCGTGTCACCCTCCGGTTCGCGACGGCGGAGCCCAAACCCGCCCGGCTCGGGGCCGGCACGCACCGATTGGCCCTCCGGGCGATGCCTCGGTCGGACAGCGTGGCGGATTCGTTCGCCCTGCTGCGGGGGGTAGGCCTGGAGCGTGGCGTGCCCACCCGGGTCGAGCGGCTCGGTTTCATGCCCCAGGAGATCTGCCCCACCTCCGATCCGGAGCATCCCAGCTACTGCCCCGTCTCGCCCACGGAGCCCCTGACCAAGCCGCTCAAGGCCCCCGCCAACCGGTATCTCCTCCTGATCGCCGCGGCCGATCCGCTCACGGTGGCCACGTTGCGTGACCGTTTGCGCTCGGTCGACCTCGGGCTGCGCGGCCGCGAGCTCGTCGCCGACGTCGCGGTGCGCGCGACCGGGGTGACGGGCGAGCGCTGGGCGGCGGTCGCGGTGGCGCTCTGAGCCGATGACCACGCGCCGCTTTCCCAAGCGCCCGGCGGTGGAATCGCTCGTCGAGCGCGTGGATCAACAGCGTCCGGGCGACGTTCCGGGCGATACGGTGCCCACGGGCTTTCCGTCGATCGACCGGATGCTGGGCGGAGGCTTGCGACGGCGCGACCTTGTGGTGCTGGGCGGCGACGTCGGCTCCGGCAAGTCGGCGCTCGCCCTCGGATTGACGCTGCGCACGGCGCAGCAGGGGACCGGCGTGGCGCTCTTCTCGGGGGAGATGGACGAGGAGCGTCTGATGGAGCGCGCGCTCGCGATCGAAGGTCGGGTCGCCGTGGACGAGCTCCGGAGCGCGAAGCTCAACGACCAGGCCCGCGCCGGCATCGGCGGCGCGGCGGTACGCCTGCGCGGCCTGCCGCTCAGCGCCCTGCCTCTCGCCGCGCCGGATTTCGAAACGACCGCGGAGCGGCTCGATCCGCTCCCGCAGCTCGGACTCGTGGTCGTCGATTACCTGCAGCTCGTGCCGTCTCCCCGCGGCGTGCCGCGCTCGACGCAGGACGAGGATCTCGCGCTCGTCCTCCAGCGGCTCAAGGCCCTCGCGATCGAGCGTCGCGTGGCCCTCGTCGTCGTGTCGCAGCTGCCGCGGTTCGACGCGAAGCGTCCCAATGCCCGGCCGGCGCTCGACGATTTCGGGCATCTTGGCGCCATCAAGCAGCACGCCGACGTGATCCTCGGCATTTACCGCGAGGAGATGTACAATCCCGGCCACGGCGTGGAGGGAGCGACCGAGCTCATCGTCCTGAAGAATCGGAATGGGCCGACGGGCTTCGTGGATCTGTACTTCTATCGCCGCTGGATGCGGTTCGAGGATATGCTCGACCCGGATCGTTGAACGAGGTAAGTTGCACGCATGGCTGGCCACAGTAAGTGGAAGCAGATCAAGCGGAAGAAAGCCGTCACCGACGCGCGGCGCGGCGCGTTGTTCACGAAGCTCATTCGGGAGATCACGATCGCCGCCAAGCAGGGGGGCGGCGATCCCGGCGGGAACGCCCGGCTCCGAACTGCGATCGACGCGGCGAAGGCGGAGAACATGCCGCTCGACAACATCGAGCGCGCCGTGAAGAAGGGGACCGGTGAGCTCGAAGGCGTGACGTACGAAGAGGTCACCTACGAGGGGTACGGCCCGGGGGGCGCGGCGATCTTCATCGAGGCGACCACCGACAACGCCAACCGAACCGTCGCGGAGATCCGCAACGTCTTCCAACGTCACGGCGGGAACCTCGGCGCCGCCAATTCCGTCGCCTGGATGTTCGACCGCAAGGCGCAGGTGACCGTGGATGCCGCTCGCGCGGCGGAGGATGCCGTCATGGAGGCGGCGCTCGACGCCGGCGCGGAGGACATGGTCCGCGACGGCGACGCCTTCCTTATTACGGGTCCGGTCCACCAGCTGCATCAGATCACGGAGCGCCTCAAGAGCAAGCAGGTCCCCATTCAATCGGCCGAGATCGCGATGATTCCGAAGAGCAGCGTGAAGGTGGACGGCAAGGACGCGAAGCGATTGCTCCAGCTCATCGAGGCGCTGGAGGAGATGGACGACGTCGCGAAGGTTTCCGCGAACTTCGACATCGACGCCGAAGCGCTGGCCGCGGCGACGGCCTAGCGTGAGGGTGCTGGGCGTCGACCCCGGGACGTCGGTCACCGGCTACGGTGTCATCGAAACGGCGAACGGGGGAGGCGCCTCCGGGATGGGTAGGCTGGTCGAGTGCGGCGTGATTCGCCTCTCCGGGCGAAGCCCGCTGCCACGCCGCTTGCAGGAGCTGCACGCCCACATCGCTGAGTTGATCGCGCGTCACCGACCGAGCGCACTCGCGCTCGAGAACGCGTTCTACCATAAGAACGTCCACACCACCCTGGTCCTGGGTCACGCTCGGGGCGTCATCCTGCTTGCCGCCGAGCAGGCGGGCATCACCATCGCGCAATACCCGCCTGCGACGGTCAAGAAAACCGTCGTGGGCGCGGGCGGGGCGCCGAAAGCACAGGTCGGCCGCGTGGTCGCCCACCTGCTCCGCTTGAAGGAGGCTCCCAAGCCCGCCGACGCGGCGGACGGCGTGGCCGTCGCGCTCGCCCACATCCTCCGGTCGTGATCGCGCGAGTGTCGGGCCGGCTCGCCGCCAAGGACGCCGATCGCGTGATGATCGACACCACCGGCGGTGTGGGCTACGAGGTCGTCGTCCCGCTCGGCGTGATGGAGCGTCTCCCGGCGGTGGGTGCGGCGGTGAGCCTGGCGACCGAACTGGTCGTCCGCGAGGACGGATGGGCGCTGTACGGATTCGAGGATGACACGGGCCGGCGCTTCTTCCAGCGGCTCATCGGGGTCACGGGCATCGGTCCGAAGATCGCCATCGCGCTGCTCTCGGCGCTCGGCGTCGAGCGGGGGGTGCGGGCGGTGAAGGAGCGCAACATCGCCCTGCTCGCTTCGGTCCCGGGGATCGGCAAGAAGACCGCGGAGCGGCTGGCGCTTGAACTGGCCGACAAGCTCGGCGAGTTTGAGGGGACCATCGACGCGTCGATCGTCCCCAGTGGAGGCGCGGCGGAGGCGGCGCTCCACGCGCTCGAGCGACTGGGGTATTCCACCATCGACGCCGACCGGGCGCTCCGGCAGGCGCTCGCCGCGGATGGGGGCGGGGGGGGCGGGGGGGGCGGGGGGAAAATGGGAAGCGACACGGAGGCGCTCGTGCGCCGGGCGCTGCAACTCCTCACTCACGGATAACGATGGCCACCACCGCCGAGTGGATCTGTACGCGTTGTGGCTCGACCAATCGCATGCTGGTTCCGGACGCCGCCACGCGCGCTACGGACGAGTGCGTCACCTGCCATACCCCGCACGCGCTGGAGCGCGACGCGCGGCCGGTGCGGTGGAGGGCGCGGCCCTTGGGGACGCGAGCGGCATGACCCCCGCTCGGGCCCAAGTCACCACGCCCGACGCGCTCCCGGACGAGCGCCTCACCGACGCCGCACTCCGCCCCTCGCGGCTCGACGAGTTCGTCGGCCAGGCCAAGGTAAAAGAGTCGCTGCAGATCGCGATCGACGCCGCGAAGCAGCGTCACGAGCCGCTCGACCACGCCCTCTTCTTCGGCCCGCCTGGCCTCGGCAAGACGACCCTCGCGCTGCTCATGGCGCGTGAGCTCGGCGTCAATATCCGCACGACGTCGGGACCGGTGCTGGAGCGCCCGGGGGACCTGGTCGGGATGCTCACCTCGCTCAAAGCCGGGGACATTCTGTTCATCGATGAGGTGCACCGCCTCCGGCCCGCGCTGGAGGAATTTCTGTACCCGGCGATGGAGGATTACCGCGTGGACGTCCGCATCGCCGACGGGCCGCACGCGCAGACAATCCCGATGGCCCTCGAGCGATTCACCCTCATCGGCGCGACCACGCGCTTCGGGTTGCTCACTCCCCCGATGCGCGCGCGCTTCGGACTGGTCGAGCGGCTCTCGTATTATCCGCCGGACGACCTCGTGCAGATCATCGGGCGCTCCGCGGGGATCCTCGACGTACCGACGGACGCGGCGGGGATCGCCGAGATCGCGCGCCGGAGCCGCGGGACGCCGCGCGTCGCAAACCGGCTGCTCAAGCGGGTGCGCGACTACGCCCAGGTGCGCGCGGGCGGGAAGATCACGGCCCAAGTGGCCGCCGAAGCCCTGAAGCGACTCGACGTGGATGAGTTCGGCCTCGACGACATGGACGGTCGGATCTTGAAGACCATCATCGAGCAGTTCGAGGGCGGCCCGGTGGGACTGACCACCATCGCCGCGGCGGTCGGCGAGGACCCCGGTACGCTCGAAGAGGTGTACGAGCCGTTCCTCATGCAGCAGGGCTTCCTCGCCCGGACGCCGCGCGGCCGGTGCGCCACGACGGGCGCGTATAGACACTTTGGATTTACGCCGCCGAAGACGGCGGACCAGCCTACGATCTTTGACAGCTAGTGCGGAATGCGGAGTGTGGAATGCGGAGTCTAAGCCCGCCCTTCCATTCCGCACTCCGCATTCCACATTCCGCACTCACATGTACCGCGCCTCCGACTTCGACTACTCCCTCCCCCCCGAGCTCATCGCTCAACACCCCCTCGGCGACCGCGCTGCGAGCCGCTTGCTCGTAATGGACCGCGCGAGCGGGAACATCCGCCACCAGCGCTTTCCGGACATCGTTGATCTCGTGGCACCGGGGGACGTGATTGTCCTCAACACGTCCCGTGTGATTCCCGCGCGACTCTACGGGAAACGGGAATCGGGAAACGAAGCAGAGCTGTTGCTCGTGCGCGCACTGCCGGACGGCTCGTGGCTCGCGATGGGGCATCCCGGCGGCAAACTCAAGCCAGGGCGTATCCTCCGGTTCGGGACCGATAGCGCTGTCGAGATCCTGGAGCAGCTCGGCGGCGGAATTCGGCGTGTCAGGTTCGTCGGCAGTCTCGATGCCCGGGCGACGCTCGACAAGTACGGAGAGGTGCCTCTCCCTCCGTACATCCGTCGCGCACCCCAGCCCGAGGACCGCGAGCGGTACCAGACGGTGTACGCCGCGCACGACGGCAGCGTCGCCGCCCCAACGGCAGGATTACACTTTACCCTGGAGATCCTGCGCCAATTGCGCGCGTGTGGCGTCGCCGTCGCCGAGCTGGATCTCCACGTTGGACCGGGAACCTTCAAGCCTGTTGAGGTCGACGATCTCACGCGTCATGCGATGCACGCCGAGGCCTACGTGGTGAGCCAAGAGACGGCGGCCGTGATCAACGAGAGACGTCGGACAGGCGGGCAGGTGTGGGCCGTGGGCACGACTGTGGTGCGGACGCTCGAGACCGGGGCGCAGCCGGATGGAACCATCAAGCCGGGCGCGGGAGATACCGCCCTCTTCATTCACGCGCCTTACGAATTTCGCGCCGTCGATCGGCTGCTGACCAACTTTCACCTGCCGCGCTCGACCCTGCTGATGTTGGTCTGCGCGTTCGGGGGCTACGAACACGTGATGGCGGCGTACCAGGAGGCGGTAAGAGAACGGTACAGGTTTTATAGCTATGGCGATGCAATGGCGATCGTGTAGCGCGAATCTCCAGCTCTCCCCGGGCTGGCGCCCGGGGTCAGTGTTGCCCGACGGGTTCGCTGACCCCGGACGCAAGTCCGGGGATGAGCGGGATTGCGATGTTTGAGTTTCAGGTCGAGGCTCGGAGCGGCGCCGCCCGCACCGGCGCCCTCACCCTCCCCCACGGCCTCGTCGAGACGCCGGTGTTCATGCCCGTGGGGACCCAGGGCACCGTTCGGGCCCTTTCGCCGAACGACCTTCGGGCGGCGGGTGCGTCGCTCGTGCTGGCGAACACGTATCACCTGCACGTGCGCCCCGGCGAACAGGTGATCGAAAAGCTCGGTGGCTTGCACCGCTTCATGGCGTGGGACGGTCCGCTGTTGACCGACTCCGGGGGCTTCCAGGTCTTCTCGCTCGAGGGGTTTCGCCGGGTGAGCGAGGACGGAGTGGAGTTCCAGAGTCATGTCGATGGCAGCCGGCGCACGCTCACACCGGAGCGCGCCATCGAGATCCAATGGACCCTGGGCGCCGACATCGTCATGGCGTTCGACCATGTGGTGCCGGGAGGCGCGGACGAGGCGACTGCTCGCGACGCCATGGAAAGGACGCTCCGATGGTTGGAGCGGTGTGCGCGGAGGCATGAGGAGCTGGCGTCACAGGGCGGCACGGCGGCACGGCGGCACGAACGCGTCGAGACAGGACATGCCGCCATGCCTGCCTGCCGCCAGACTCTCTGGCCTATCCTTCAGGGCGGCACTCACCTTGTGCTCCGCGAGGAAGGCCTGCGCCGGATCTGCGACCTGCGCCCCTGGACCGGCCTCGCCATCGGCGGCCTATCCGTGGGCGAGCCGAAGCCGCTGATGTACGGCATGCTGGAGGCGCTCGAGCCGCGGCTGCCGGCCGCCGCGCCGCGTTATCTTATGGGCGTGGGGTTCCCCGAGGACCTGGTGGCAGCGGTGGAGCGGGGCGTGGACTTGTTCGACTGCGTGGCGCCGACGCGCAACGGTCGCAACGGCTCGGCGTTCACGCCCGACGGTCCGGTGAACATCCGTAACGCCGAGCACCGCGACGACCCACGGCCGCTCGACGAAACGTGCGATTGCGAGGCGTGCACGACGTTCTCGCGCGGCTATTTGCGCCACTTGTTCGTGGCGGAGGAGCTGCTGGGGCTTCGGCTCCTCTCGTTGCACAACGTTCGCTACCTGATCCGGCTCGCCGAGGAAATGCGCGCCGCGATCCGGCGGAACGCCTTCGGCTCGTGGGCCGCAGACTGGCGCCGCCGCTACCTGACTCCGGGATCCGCATGACTTCGTTCGGCACGTTCGCGCTGCTGTTCGCCCCCTCCGGCCAGGGCGCCGGGGGCGGCATCATGGTCTTCGCGTTTCAGATCGCCGCGCTGATCGCGATTTTTTACTTCATGCTCATCCGTCCCCAACGTCGCCAGCAGGAGCGGCACCGCCAGCTGCTCGAATCGCTCCAGCGGGGCGACCGGATCGTCACCTCCGGCGGCATCATCGGCGAGGTGGTGCATCTGAAGGACGACGAGGTCACGATCCGGAGCGCGGAATCGCGCCTCATCGTGCAGCGCTCCAACATCGCCAACATTCTCAACCGGACCGTCGAAGCCAAGTCGCAGTGACCGTTCGCCAGCTCCACCTCCTCGGCTCGCCGGTCCTCCGGCAGCGCGCGGCGCCCGTCGCCGGCGTGGACGACGAGGTGCGCCGCCTGGTGGACGATCTGTTCGAAACGATGCGCGCGGCCAAGGGCGTCGGGCTCGCGGCGAACCAGATCGGCATCGCGCGGCGCGTCGCGGTGGTCGACGTGGGTGAAGACGACCCGCCTGCGCTGGTGCTCATCAATCCCCGGATCGTTCGCAAGGGCGATGTCGTGGAGGTGGCCGAAGAGGGCTGCCTCTCGATCCCGGAGATCTATGGAGAGGTGGAGCGGCCGCTCCAGGTCACGCTCGAGGCGCTCAATCGGGACGGCAAGCCCTATCGCACGGATCTGGCGGGGTACAAGGCCCGCGCCGTCCAGCACGAGATCGATCACCTGGATGGCGTGCTGTTCCTCGATCATCTGAGCGCGGTGAAGCGGGGTTTGCTGCTCGCCAAGTGGAAAAAGTCCCGCAAGGGTCAGGCGGGCTACCTGAAGGAGGTCACGCCGGAGCCGGCGGGCGAGTTGTAGCGTGCGCGTGGCCTTTTTCGGCACCCCCGAATTCGCCGTCCCCTCGTTGGAGGCCTTGCTGGGCGAAGGGTTTGATGTCGTGGCAGTGGTCACACGCCCGGACAAGCCGCAGGGTCGCTCCCGGTCGGAGTCGGTCGCCCCACCCGTCAAAGTTGCCGCTCAGGCCGAAGAGGTTCCCGTCCTGCAGCCCGATCGCCCGACGGGCGCCGAATTTCTCGCGCGCCTGCGCGCGCTCGCCCCCGATGTCGGCGTCGTGGTGGCCTACGGTCATATTCTCCCTCCCGAGCTGCTCGGCCTCCCGCGGCACGGGATGATCAACGTGCACCCATCGCTCTTGCCCGAGCTGCGAGGCGCCGCGCCGATCGAATGGGCGATCCTGAATGGTCTGTCTCAAACCGGCGTGACGATCATGCAGATGGAGGCCGGTCTCGACTCGGGGCCGATCCTGCTGCAGATCCCCCACGACATCGATCCCGACGTCACGGGCGGGGAGCTGTCTGAGCATCTCTCCGAGATGGGGGCGCAGGCGCTCGTCGAAGCACTCGCGCTGCTCGAGGCCAAACAGCTCACGCGCCGCGCGCAGGATCATGCGCGCGCAACCTACGCTGCGAAGGTGACGCGTGAGACGAGGCGGATTCACTGGAGCGATCCCGCCGAGCGCGTGGCGCGCGTGATCCGAGCGTTCGACCCCGCGCCAGGCGCCTGGACGGAGCTGGACGGGCGCGAAGTGAAGCTCTTCGGCGCCCGCGTTGCGGAGGGGAGTGGTGCACCCGGCGAGATAGGGACGACGGATGGCAGATTACGAATCACCGCGGGGCGAGGAGCCGTGACCATCGACGAGGTCCAGCCCGCCGGCAAGCCACGGATGTCCGCTGCCGATTGGGTTCGGGGGCGCGGGGCCCAGGCCGGTCAGCGGTTCTCGTGAAGTCCGCCTCTCCCTCCGCACTCCCGCGACTCCACGCGATCACCGATGAGCGGGTCGCGCGCCGGAAAGACTTACCGGACGTCGCGCAATTGCTCGCTCGCGCCGGCGGTGAACGGCTCGCCTTCCACGCGCGCGGCCGCGAGCTTTCAGGTCTGGAGCATTTCGAATTGGCTAGCCGTCTCGCCGCCTATCCGCCTAGCCGTTTATTCGTGAACGACCGCCTCGACGTGGCCCTCGCGGTCGGTGCGACCGGCGTCCAGCTCGGGCACACGAGTCTCGCTATCGACGAAGCGCGCCGCCTCGCCGCGGAGTGGTGGATCGGTAAATCGGTGCATGACTTAGCCGAAGCGGAAGCCGCGCACGCGGCGGGCGCCGACTATCTTCTAGTAGGGCCGGTGTTTCCCACACCGACCCATCCGGATCGAGCGCCTATGGGGGCCGCGCGATTCGGCGCGATCGCCCGCCTCGGGATCCCGGCCATCGCCATCGGTGGCATCTCCACCGATCGAATCGCGGCGGTAAAGGACGCCGGGGCCCATGGGGTGGCAGCCATACGGGCGTTGTGGGACGCGGCCGATCCGGCGGAAGCCGTGCGCAGCTTGCTGGAGGAATGGGAAGAATGACCGATACCATCGACGTCACGATCAACGGTGAACCGCGCGTGGTAGCGGCAGGCGCCACCCTCCTCGAACTGCTCGCGTCTCTCGAGCTCGATCCGCGCGCCGTAGTCGTGGAACACAACCGCGCCATCGTCCGCCGCCCTCACCTCTCCGGTGTCACGGTGGCGGACGGGGATGCGATCGAGCTCGTGCACTTTGTTGGAGGGGGTTGAGATGAGTACCGCCGTGGAAGCACTCCGCGACACACCGTTTACAGTGGCTGGGCGAACGTTCCACTCCCGCCTCATGGTGGGCACCGGGAAGTACCAAGACAACGAGACCATGGTCCGCGCCATCGAGGCGTCGGGCGCCGAGATCGTGACCGTGGCGGTCCGGCGGGTGGATCTGGACCGCACGAAGGAGTCGGGCGTGCTTCACCACCTCGACACGCGAAAATATTTCCTGCTCGCGAATACAGCGGGCTGCTACACGGCGCAGGACGCCGTACGCTACGCCCGCCTGGCCCGCGAAGCCGGATTCAATGATTTCATCAAGCTCGAGGTGATCGGCGATCAGGAGACGCTCCTTCCCGACGTGCAGGGACTGCTCGACGCAGCCCGCACCCTGGTCCGTGAGGGATTCAAAGTCCTCGCCTATACCAACGAGGATCTCGTGACAGCCTTGCGGCTCGAGGAGGCGGGGTGCGCGGCGGTGATGCCGCTCGCCTCGCCGATCGGCAGCGGGCTCGGCCTCTTGAATCCCTACGGCGTCCGCACCATTAAGCGCCGCCTCAAGGTGCCGGTCGTGGTGGACGCCGGCGTCGGGACCGCGTCGGATGCGTGCCTCACCATGGAGCAAGGCGTGGACGGGATCCTCATGAATACCGCGCTCGCCTCGGCGCGGGATCCCGTGGCGATGGCGCACGCGATGCGGTTCGCCGTCGAGGCCGGCCGGGGAGCGTACCTCGCGGGTCGCATGCCCAGACGCGAGGTTGCCGTGCCGTCCTCGCCGCTCGAAGGATTACTGGATTAACGACGCTACGGTCGCCCGCCGCGCCGCGCTGCGGATTCTCGATGCCGTGCGGGCGGGGGTGAACTTCCAGACCGCCCGCGACCGGGCGCTTCCGGCCCTCGCCGAGCGCGACCGGCGCCTCGCCTATGAGCTAGCCGCCGGCGTCCTGCGGCGCCGCGCCCAGCTCGACCGCACCCTCTCCCTCGACACGGTCGACCCGCGACTGCACGACATCCTACGCCTCGGCGCGTATCAGCTGCGCGCCCTGACCCGTGTGCCGCCCTACGCCGCGGTGTCGACGAGCGTGGAGCTGGCGCGGGAGATCGCAGGTGAGGGAGGGGCGCGCTATGTGAATCAGGCGCTGCGAAAGCTGACGGGTGTCAGGGACCCGGTGCCCGGTGTCCGTGGGTCTCACCCCGCGTGGCTCGCTCGGCGATGGACTAGGCGCTTCGGCGAGGCCGACGCCGCGCGCCTCGTGGCGTGGAACGACACGAAGCCCGCCCTCATCCTTCAACCCGCCCGGTGGGAGGCCGACATCCTCGTACAACGGCTCCGAGAGGCTGGACTCGGGGTAACAGATGCGCCATTCGGTGCGGGAGTGCGGGTGACCCGGACACCGGGCACCGGACACCTCACGCTGCGGGACCTGCCCGGTTTCACTGAGGGAGCGTTCATCGTGCAGGACCCCGCTCACGCTCTGCTCTGCCGGTACGCCGCCATTCCCCGCGGGGCGACCGTGTACGACGCCTGCGCCGCACCGGGCGGCAAGGCCGCGATGCTCGAGCGCGGTGGGGCTCACGTGGTCGCGGGGGAAGCGCGCCGCGAACGGCTGGGTGTCCTGCGGGAGACCGCAGGGCGAGCGGGAGTGGCAATTCGGGTAGCCGTCGCCGATCTTCTGTCGGCTCCGTTCCGGCCCCGAGCGTTCCCGGCCGTCCTGGTGGACGCCCCGTGCTCGGCGACGGGCACAATCGCCCGGCATCCCGATGCCCGCTGGCGTCTGAAGCCACAGACGATCGTGCGGGCGGCCGCCCGTCAGCGGGCGTTGCTCGCCGCAGCGGCGGAGCTGGTGCAGGCAGGAGGATTACTGGTGTACGCGACCTGTTCGCTCGAACCGGAGGAGAACGGCGACATCGTGACCGAGTTTCTCGCGCGCCACACCGACTTCGCCCGGGCGCCCGCCGCGGGAGGGGGGGCGGGGGCAGGGGCAGTTCCGGCCGCCCTGCTCACGACCGACGGAGACTTCCAGACCCTCCCCCAGCGGCACGGCACCGACGGCGCGTACGCCGCGCGGCTGATACGAGCGACCTGATGCGCTTCCGCCGCCACATCCCGCCGGTGCACGAGTGGAAGCTCCCGTGGAAACTGCCGGAGCTCTCTGCGATGGGCGCACGGCGGTGGGCCCTCGCCCTCGTTGGTTTGATGGTGGCTGGGTACCTCACGGCCTTCCTGGTGCTGTTTCCCGCCCCGCTCCTGACCGGGCACGGCGTGGTGCCCCGCGTGCTCGGTCTGTCGTTGCAAGAAGCGTCGGACCAGCTCCGCAAGGCGGACTTGCAGGTGCAGGACGGGGGAACCGAGCCGAATCCGACCGCGCCGCAGGGGACGATCATCTGGCAGGATCCGCCGCCCGGCGTGAGCGCGCCCGCGGGGCTGCGCGTGACCCTGGTGTCGAGCCAGGGTCCGCCCAAGATTGCGGTGCCGGATGTCGCCGGGCTCGAGGCCCCGCTCGCCCAGCGCCTGATCACGGCGGCTGGCCTCGGCGTCGCGGCCGTCGAATCGGTGCAGGCGGCCGCGCCTGCTGGCGTCGTGATGCTGACGCGCCCAGCCGCGACGACCGTCCTCGCTCCCGGGGCGCCCGTGACGGTGGTCGTCAGCCGCGGTGCGCCCACGATCGCGGTGCCCGATCTGCTCGGCCTGTCCCAGGCGGACGCGCGGACGCGCCTCGAGCTGGACGGTCTCGAGCTGGGTACGGTGACGCGGCGCCGAACCAGCGACGCGAATCCGGGCACGGTCGTGGCGCAAAAGCCAGGGGCGGCTACGCTAGCGGCCCCGGGGACGGTGGTCGATATCGTGGTGGCACGGAGCCCTCAATGACAAATGGGATCCGCATCGTACCGAGCATTCTGTCGGCAGACCTGACGCGGCTGGCGGAGCAGGTCAAGCAAGTCATCGCCGGAGGCGCCGATTGGCTCCACATCGACGTGATGGACGGTCGCTTCGTGCCGAACCTCACCTTCGGCGCGAGCATGATCGAAGCCCTGCGCCGACTCACCGACAAGCCGCTGGACGTGCACCTGATGGTGGTCGAGCCCGAGCGCTACATCGAGTCGTTCGCTGAGGCGGGCGCGTCGGTGTTCACGTTTCATCCCGAGGCCACCATCCATGTGCAGCGGCAGCTCGCCGCGGTGCGTGGGCACGGCATGCTGGCGGGCCTCGCGCTCAACCCCGGCTCGCCACTGGCGCTCGCGGATGAAGTGGTGGCGGACCTGGACGTGCTCCTCGTGATGACGGTCAATCCCGGATTCGGTGGGCAGACGTACCTCCCAGCGGGGAACAAGAAGATCCGGCGGGCGCGCGACCTCCTGAGCGAGCGCGGCTCGCGCGCGTTTCTCGAGGTGGACGGCGGCATCACCACGCACACCATCGCGGCGGCTCACGCCGCGGGGGCGGACACGTTCGTGGCGGGGAATGCGGTATTCACGAGCAGCGATCCGGCAGCCGAGGTGCGGGCGTTGCGACAGCGTTGCCTGGTGACCGTATGACCGCGCCGCGGCGGTGGAGCGTCGGGATCGGCGTAGCGATGGCGCTCGTCTTCGGGACGGCGCTCGTCATCAAGATCCGCCCGCAGATCGATCTCGTGGGCGTGGGCTCCACCGCCCCGGAGTTCCGCGCCAAGGACCTCGCGACCGGGCGGGCGATGACGCTCGCGGACTATCGCGGCAAGGTGGTCCTCTTGAACGTTTGGGCCACCTGGTGCGAACCGTGCCGGGTCGAGATGCCGTCCCTGGAGCGCCTGCACCGCCGCCTCGGGGGGGGGACCGATTTCCACGTCGTGGCCGTGAGCATCGACGAGGACGGTGATTCCGTGGTGACGGCGTTCGCGCGCCAGCTGGGGCTCACCTTCCAGATCCTGCACGACCAAAGTGCCGCGATCAAGCGAGACTACCAGGCCACGGGCGTGCCCGAAAGCTGGGTGATCAACCGCGACGGCGTGATCATCAAGAAGGTGATCGGCGCCTCGGAGTGGGACGGTCCGGTGAACGAAACCCTGATCCGTCGGCTGCTCGATGAGCAAGCGCGCTAGCATCACGCAAATGGTGGTGCGCAACTGGCCGATCAAGCTCGCGGCCGGTTTCTTCGCCGTCATGCTGTACATCGCGGTCGCCGCTCAGCAGCCGTTGTCGCAGAGCTTCGCCATGCGGCTCGCGGTGACCGTGCCCCCCGGCCGGACCGTGCGGCAGCAACCGGCCGGCGTCACCGTCGTCCTGTCCGGAAAGGGAAGCGAGATTCTCAAGCTGCGCTCGTTCCCGCGCGCGATCCGGAAGACCATCCCGGACACGTTCTCTGCGTCGTCGTGGCGGGCCGAGCTCGGACCAGCGGACATCGAGCTCCCCAAGGGAATCGACGTGCAGGTCGCGGACATCCGGCCCCGCGACATCGAGGTTGTCCTGGATTCGGTCACGCACCGGGACGTGCGTATCGTCCCGCGCGTCAAAGTCGAAGCGGAGTCGGGGTACGTCGTGCGCGGCCTCTCCATCACGCCGAGCCTGGCCCGGCTGATCGGCCCCGAGAAGAGCCTCGCCGGGATCGAGTCGGTCACGACGCTGCCGACGGTGATCTCGAGCGTGAACGGCCCGTTCTTCCAGACCGTCCCGATCGACACCGCGCCGCTCGGCATCGTGCGCATCACGCCGAAGGCGGTCCGGATGGCGGGTGAGGTGACCGCCATCATCGAGCGGTCGATCGGCGGCGTGCCGATCACCACGGCCGCCTCGGGATTCACGGGATTCCTGCTGTCCCCGGAGCGTGTGGCGGTGACGGTGCGCGGTCCGGAGGCGCGGGTGAACGCCCTCACGCGCGACAGCGTCCGCGTCGTGGCGCATCTCGTGGGCAAGGCCGGTCCCGGTGGGTTCGCCAGGCTCACCGTCAGCGCGCCGCCCGGAATCGTCGCACACGCGGTGCCGGACTCCGTGTCGTTGAGGCGCAAGACCGGCCGTGGCTGACGTCGTGCTCGGCATCGAGACGTCGTGCGACGAGACGTCGGCGGCGGTGCTGGTCGGCGACCCGCGGCGGCCCGAGTTGGCGGGGCTGGTCATCCTTTCACAAGACATCCACCGCGTGTTCGGTGGCGTCGTCCCGGAGCTCGCCAGCCGGGCGCATCTGGCCGCGTTGCCGGCGGTGGTCGATCGCGCCCTCGCGGAGGCTGGCCTCGCGTGGAGCGCGGTGGATGCCGTGGCCGTGACGCAGGGGCCGGGTCTCGTGGGCGCGCTCCTCGTGGGTGTCGTCTATGCGAAGGCCCTCGCCTACGCTGGCGAGCGCCGGCTGATCGGCGTGCATCACATGGAGGGACATCTCTTCGCGCCCGCGATCGAGGATCCCGAGCTCGCCCCGCCGTTCGTGGCGCTGCTCGTCTCGGGCGGCCATACGATGCTGCTCGACGTCCCGGCCTGGGGCCGCTATCGCCTGCTCGGCGCGACCCGCGACGATGCCGCGGGCGAGGCGTTCGACAAGGTGGCGACGCTGCTCGGGCTGGGGTATCCCGGGGGCCCCGCCATCGAGCGGTTGGCGGCCGGCGGAGATCCGGCGCGCTTCACGTTCCCGCGCCCAATGCGGGACGAGGGCTTCGAGTTCTCGTTTTCCGGTCTCAAGACCGCGGTGCTCTACGCCGTGCGCGCGAGCGACGGTCTGGACCGCGACCGGCCGCACCTGGCCCGCGCGTTTCAAGACGCCGTGCTGGACGTGCTCGTGACCAAGCTCGAGCGTGCGGTTCGGGCCACCGGCTATCGCACCGCCGTACTGGGCGGCGGCGTGGCGTGCAGCCGCGCGCTCTCCGAGCTCGCCGCGAAGCGGCTGTCTGGGCTCGCGCGCGTGGCGGTCGCGAGCCCGCGCTTGAACACCGACAACGCCGCCATGATCGCCCGGGCGGGATGGCATCGGCTGAGCCTCGGCGAGACGAGCGACTGGACGCTCGACGCGAAGGCCGATCTGCCCCTCCCGGGCCTCGAGCCCGTCCCCCTCACCTTCGGCGCCGCGCGTTCATGACGATCTATCCGCTCTCGTTCCATCTGGGCCCGATCACGATCACCGGCTATGGGATCATGATGATGGTGGCGTTTCTCATGGCCGCCTGGGCAATTCAGGTCGACCTTCAGCGCCGCGGCATGAACCAGGACTACGCGGCCGACATCGTCTTCGCGGCCGTCGTGGGCGGCATCGTTGGCGCCAAGATCTGGTACGTGCTGCTCACCGGCGAGTGGGATGCGCTGTTCCGGCGCGGCGGGTTCGTGTGGTACGGCGGGTTTCTCGGGGGCGTAGCGGGCGTGCTGGCGATGGGCTGGTCGAAGCGCGTGCCGGCGCGATGGACCATGGAGCTCACCGCGGCGCCACTGGCCCTCGGGTATGCACTGGGCCGGGTGGGGTGCTTCCTCGTCAACGACGACTACGGAATTCCCTCCACGCTGCCATGGGCGATGAAGTTCCCCGAAGGCCTCCCCCCCACCACGGTCGCGAACCTGCAACAAATGCACGTCGTGTTCCCCCCCGGCGCGATCCCCACCGAGGTCGTCGCCGTCCATCCCACCCAGATCTACGAGACGGCGCTGATGCTGCTCGCGTTCGCGTGGCTCTGGCGGTTGCGGAATCACCGGCATGCCGTCGGATGGCGGTTCGGGGTCTACCTGGTGATCGCGGGGGTAGAGCGGTTCCTGATCGAGATGGTCCGAGCCAAGGATGACCGTCTGCTCGGACCCTTCACGCTCGCGCAGCTCACGAGCATTCTGCTGATCGTCGCCGGGTTGATCGTGATGCAACGCCTGTGGGAGCCCGAAGCGGCGCCGGTGGCTGCGCCCCCTGTCCTCAGGGGAACGACGGCCGTCGATCCCGCCCGGTCCGGCTGAAGCGGTCGCGCTGGAGCCACACCACCGCGATCAGCAGCAGCACGATCAGCAGGAGCTGCACCGACAACGATTGCAGCGTGGGGTAAATGCCGAGCACCGGGACGCGCGGCCCCCATTCGACCACCGTTGTGCGCAACAGCCCGGATTCCTGCAGGTCCGCGATCCCCTTCCCCGCGAACACGAACGCCATGTAGTAGAGCATCCCGCTCGTCACGGCGAAGAAGGGCTTGAGCGGCACCCGCATCCCGAACCGATCGATCGCCACATATACGATCAAGAGCCCCACCGCCCCGGCCAGGATTCCCGCAGCCACGGCGGGGATCGCCGTGCCGCCACTCGCCGGACCCGCGGAGGTGAGCAGGGCCTTGTAGAACAAGATCGTTTCGAAGCCTTCACGATAGACGGCGAGGAACGCGACGGACGCGAGCGCGTATCCGGACCCGCTCGAGAGCGCATCCTCCATCCGGCCCTTCACGAAGGCATTCCACTTGGCCACCTCGATTTTCGAGAGCAGCCAATAGCTGACGTAGAACAAGACGGCGGTCGCCAGCAGCATCGTGATGCCTTCGAGCCCTTCCCGCTGCCCCGGCGTGATCTCGAACAGCAGCTCGACCAGCACGGCCGTAACGATGCTCGCACCCACCGCCGCCCACGCCCCTTCCGCCACGTGACGACGCTTATCCGTCGCGCCGGCCTTGTGAAGGAACGCCATCAACGCGGCGACGATGAGAATCGCCTCGAACCCCTCTCGGAGCAGCAGCACGAACGATTGCATGAACAGGGTCGGCGCCGAGCCCCGATCGGCGACGAGTCGCTCGGCGCGCTCGAGGTCGCCGAGGAGGCGGGCCCGGATCGCCTCGAGCCCCGCGTCACCACCGCTCGCAGGCGCGGATTGCGAACGCAGAGCGGCGAAGGCGGACTCGAGGTCGGTCGCGAGCCCAGGGTTCCTGGCCCGGACCGCTGGCTCGACCTGTTCGAACGTGAGATACGCATCGAAGGCCATCTTGTCGGAGCGCAGCGTCACGGCGGAGTCGATTTGCCGCCGTACCGCGGCGAACGTGACGGCCTCGCGCGACGCCAGCTCCTGCTGATGCTCCGCAGCCGGCAGGACCCGGAGAAACGCCACGAGGCTCGACACCTGTCGGGGATTGAGCGCGCGGACCACGCCCGGCATCGGCACGCCGGGTTTGCCGTGAAGCACGAGCTGGTCCAGGTCGCGGTCCGTCAGCGGGCCCTGAACGGCCAAGTCGCGGAGCGCCGGCAGGTGCACCGAGAGACTGGTCGCGAACGGTCCGTCTCCGCCGCCGGTCGACCCATGACAAGACGCGCATTTCGCGGCATACAGCGTCGACCCCGCGCGGACCATCGCGTCGTCGGTCCGGAGCGTGGCGATGTACGTGGCGACCGCCCAGCGATCGTCCGCTGACAGTGATTCCTCGAACTCGGGCATCGCGGTCCCCGCGACACCGATCGTCACCTTTCGATAGGCGTCGACCGGCGACACGTCGGCCATCGCCGTGCGGTCAGCGAGGTCGGCTGGCGGCGGCCCCTCGAGATGTCGCGCCTTCGGCCCGTCGCCGTGGCCCGCCGTACCGTGACACTGTACGCATTGTTCCCTGAAGACCGCCGCACCCCGCGCCAGAGACGGTGGCTGGGTGGGAAACGGATCGAGCGCCGCTCCTGTCGCCGCCGTGATCCGTCTGATCAGGGCGCCAGCGCGTGCGGCCACCGAGTCGGGCGCGACCCTGCGATCGATCATCGCCACCATGGCCCGCATGTCCGCGTCCGCGGTCGCCCGGACCGCGGCCGGCAACGCGCCCACGTCGAGGAGGGCGTGCTCGAGAAATTCCTTGGCCTCGGACACCTCTTCCGGGGCGGTCACGGCGCCGCCGGTCGGTGGGACACCGTTGGCGTATTCCTTGGCTGCGAGGGAGGCGGCGGCCACTGTGCGGCGGGCGACCGAGAGCGAATCCATCGCCTGCCCGGCTGCCGGGGCGGGGGCAGCCAGACATGCGGTCAACAACAAGCCAAGGAGGGGCTTACGGTAGATGAGAACGATTCTCAAAGCTCGAGGTGTCAAATACTAGAGTAATTCAGTCGGGAATTCAAGCAGAACTAGTCTGACCCCTCGAGCACGACCATCGCGACCGCGGCCTGGTGTGTGTGCGAGAGCGAGAGCAACACCCGCTTCACGCCCAGTTCCCGCGCGCGGGCCGCCGCGAAGCCACTCAACTCGACGTCGGGCCGCCCATCGGACGCTCGGGTCACCTCGATTTCCCGCCATCCGATACCGCGCGCCGCCTCGCTCCCCTGAAGCGCCTTATACACGGCCTCTTTAGCGGCGAGCCGCACCGCCACGTGGGTCGCCGGATCGGGTCGGCTCTCACAATACGCTCGCTCCGCGGGCGTGAGCAGCCGTTCGAACACCCGAGAGCCCTTGTCCGCAATGATCGCCGCGACGCGGGAGACCTCGACCAGATCGACGCCCACGCCTATCGCGGCCACGCCGTTCAGAATCCGAGGCGCGCCGCGAGCCAGGCCGGAGCGGGGAGGTAGCCGCCGAGCACGAGCCCGAGCCAGAGCAGGAAGACAGCGAGGGGGGTCCACACGGCGATGAGCGGCCAGAGCGGAGGGCGCCACCGTCCAATCGCCTCGATCTCGCCGGCCCAAGTGCGACCTTCCTCGGCCACTTCCGCCTCCAGGGCGAGCCAGGCTACCTCCAAGCGGCGCGCCGCCGTGCGCAATGCCTCCTGCCAGTCGGCGTGCGCATCCTTGTCGAGTACCGTCGCATCCCGCACCCGGGCCGCCGCCGCATCGAGCGCGTCCAGGGCAGCGACCAAGGTTTCCCCTCCCGCGGCGAGCCGGGCGCTGATCGCGCGCTTCTCCGGTCCGGCGAGCCGACGCCGCTTCCGCTCGCGCCGCGGCATGCGCACGCGATCGGCCGCGCGCCTGATTTCCAGGTCAACGGCCGCCGTCACGCGCTCCCCCGCGCGCCGCGCCGCGGCCTCCCACACGCCGAGCCATGCGCGCCGGCTCACTGCTTCGAGCACACGATCGCGCTCCTCGCGAACCGCCGCGGCTCGCGCCTCGCCTCCCAGCTCCATCACGCGCGTTGCGAGCTCTTCGCGGATGTCGTCGAGGGGCACCCATGGCTCGGTCAGCCGGCGAGGCACGAGGACGCGGCCGAGCGAGGGCGCGAGCTCCGGCACGCGCAGCGGCATGGGGATCTTGACCTGAGGGCTCATCGGGCGAGCAGCGCGGCGCGGCCCGTGCGGGCTTCGTACCGCTCGACGAAGTACGGCAGCGACTCCGGAAGGAAAGCCTCACGCGCCAGTCCCGTCGCACCGATCGCTTGCTCGATGGCCGCCGGCTCCCCCTCGACCTCGAGCAGCACATCCATGGCGGGATACCACTCCAAGCGGAGCACCGCCCCGCCGAGTCGATAGATTTCGACTTGCCGGTCGATCTGCAGCGAGACCTTGAACCCGAGCTGTTGGAGGATCGTCACGACGGCGTCCGGGTCCGCCACGCGCGCCTCCACTTCGGCGCGATGACGGTACTCGCCGCGCTTGGAGTGCTTGCCCTTCCACGCGAGGACGCCGTATGGGGCGCTCCCGTCCGAGGGCCGGAACATCCGTAAGCGCAGCACTTCGTCGCGTTGGGAGAGGGCGCGCTTGCGGTCGAATCGCCGGTCGCTCATTTCGCCCTGGAACTCGAGCCGGGCTCCGGCGCCAGCCACGGCGGCTCGGAGCGCGTCGGGATCGTCCACACGAGCCTTGACCTCGAGCTCGTCCAATGGAGGTGCGGAGCTCACGCCAAAATCGCGTCGAGGACGGCCGCGGTATCCGCCAAAGTCTCGAACACGAAGGCAGCGCCGCAGGCACGCAGAGCCGAGACGTCGTAGAAACCGGTCGCCACGGCCACGCTCCGTGCGCCGAGCGATCGACCGCAGGCAACATCGTCCGGCGTGTCGCCCAAGATGACGACATCGGGGCCGGCGAAGACGCGGCCCGTCAGCGCCGACGCGCGCGCCGCGGCGACCCGCGGCAGGTCTCCACGCTGCGCTGAGTCCGACCCGTAGGCGCCCACCCGGAATCGCTCCGGGTCGAGTCCGGCGGAGCGGAGCTTCAACGCCGCGCCCGGGGCCACGTTCCCAGTGAGGAGACCAACCAGCGCCCGCTCCGCCCTTTCGTGGGGCTCGAGCGCCGCCAGCAACGGCTCGATGCCCGTCAGGATTCTGGTGGACTGGGCGGGACGGTCCAGCTCGGCCCGCAAATGATCTACGTAGCGTCGACAGACCGCCTGAATCATCGCGTCATCGGTTGCCCGCGGATGGTGCGCGAGCGTGAGGAGCTCTCGCACGATCTGCGGGTCCGTCTTGCCGTCAAACCGATAGGTGTCGATCGGTCCGGCCGTGCCGGCCTCGTCGAGCAACGCGCGGTGAATGGCACGCCGTCCGGCACCGTCGGTCCAGAGGAGCGTGCCGTCGACGTCGAACAGAACGAGCTTCATGGGAGAAAGATACTAGACGGCTAGACGGCTAGACGGCGAGCAAGAGCCGGGCATCTAGCCGTCTAACCGCCTAGCCGTCTAACAGCTACCAGGAACTCCCTCAGTCTCTTCGCCCCCGGCGTGTCCGCGAACAAGTCGTCGGATCCCACGCCGCCGCGGGCGAGAGCCGAGTGCACGATGCGACCCGCGCCCGCCCAGAGCGCAACGTGCGAGACGCGCTGCCCGTCGGCGAAGCACAGGACGTCGCCGGCCTCGTACCCTGCACCGGCCGCGTCGATCGGTACCTCGCGCCCGGCGAGCGACTGTTGGTCACTGTCGCGGGGGAGCCCCACGCCGCGGGCCGCGTACGTGGCCTGCACGAGACCCGAGCAGTCGACGCCCCATTCGGTCCGACCGCCCCACAGGTAGGGCGCGCCCGAGAACCACCGTGCGGCCCACTCGGGTGCGGCGACATGGCGTGCCTCCGCGCGCAGCTCCGCGTCGAGGCGCACGAGACCGGCGCTGACGCCACCGATGCGCCCGTCAGCGATCTCCACCTGACCGTCGTGACGCAACACGACGCGCGTGCCTACCGCGAGCCGGAACCGCTGATCCTCCAGCCGTACTTCCGCGCCGAGCGATCGTCCGCTCGCCCGCTCGCTCCAATCCTCGGCCCAGTCGGCCGACCCCACAGCCAGGTAGCCGGCGTGCGTCCACGCGTGGTAACCGTCGGCCGCGCGCACGCGCAACCACACGCCGTCCCGCCGCTCGAGCAACGTCAGAGACTCCCCGTGCAGCGCTTCGCTCACGCGGTCGGCGCTGATTCGCGGATCGCGCAGGAGCGGCGCCACCGCCGCCGTCACCACAGCGGCGGGCTGATCCCGTACCGAGACATCCGGGAGCAGCCGCACGTCGGCCGTGCGCCCCACCTCCGCCGCCAACCGGCGCAGTGCGGTCAACGCATCGCGGCTCGTGGTGGATCCCACGAGCCGCTCGGGCTCGACGGACACGTCCAGGACACCGAGCCGGACATCGGGGACCCACTTCCGGCCGAGGTCCGAGACGTCGCGCGCCAGGCGGTCGCTCACTTCGCGCGTCCGTCCGCGAGACCGGGAATGTCGCGGGCCCCCGTGGCGAGCCGGACCGCGCGCTCCACCGCGATCGGTACCACGAGCCCGGCGAGCGCCTCCACCTGGAGTGGCGTCGCCGGTGCCCGCGCCGCAGTGGAGATAGCGAACACCACGTCCCCGTCGAACAGAGTCCCGTACGGTATGATCCGCCTCGCGAGGGCGTCGCCCGCGGCATGGGCCAGACCCTGAAGCGCCGTGCGGTCGAGCGTGGCATTCGTCGCGACCACCGCCAGAGTGGTATTCCGGCCGCTCGCCGCGTTCGTGGCCTGAGCGCCAAACGGCGACGCCCCGCTCGCCAGGTGCGAGAGCGCGTCGACCAACGTACCGTCGGGCCCCCGCGCACCCGCCAGGATCTTCCCGGAACCATCCATGACGTTTCCCACGGCGTTCACGACGACCAGGGCGCCAACGATGATGTCGCCACCCCCCCCCCCCCCCCCCCCCACCCCCCCCCCCCCCCCCCCCCCCCCCCCCCACCCCCCCCCCCCCCCC